>ENA-OWNT01000523-OWNT01000523.1-seawater-metagenome-genome-assembly--contig:-NODE-523-length-84625-cov-16.154528_pt1 | contig 84625 bp, 88 predicted proteins | sample MGYA00238136_ERZ651165 | MGnify/ENA primary metagenome ERZ651165 (study PRJEB26861, sample SAMN08777766) | seawater metagenome | isolation source: coastal seawater | place: USA: Florida | collected...
CGGAACTGTCAAGGCTCCGATGCAGGGCACCATCATCAAGATCAACGCGGCCGCCGGGCAGACCGTGGTCAGGGGCGACGTGCTGTTCGTCCTGGAAGCCATGAAGATGGAAAACCCCATCACCGCGCCGGCCTCCGGCGTGGTCGGGGAGGTCACCGCCGTCGTGGGCGATTCCATGGCCGCCGGCACCCTGCTGACCACGATCACCCAGGAAGTGGCGGCATGAAACCGTTCCGTTCGCTGCTCTTTGTCCCCGGGCACAAGCGGGACTGGATCGACAAGGCACTGAACTCCGAGGCCGACGCCATCATCATCGACCTGGAGGACTCCGTCCCCGAGCAAGACAAGGAACTGGCCCGCACCAACGCCCGTGACGCCCTGGATGCCCATGATGGTTCGAAGGGCATCCTGATCCGCCCGAATGCCCTGGACACAATCTTCTTCGGCCGCGACGTGGCCGAGGTGACGCACCGCAACCTGACCGCGTTCCTACTCCCCAAGCTCTTCTCCCGCGACGACGTGGTCCGGTTCGACGCGCTGGTCACGGCGGCGGAACTCGATCACGGCATTGACCGCGGAACCGTTGAACTGATGCCCTCCCTTGAAACCGCGGCCTCCATCAACAAGGTGGATGAGATCCTGGCCGGCCCCCGGGTCGGCGGGGTGATGGCAGCCGCCGCCAAGGATGCGGACGTCTCACGGGAGGTCGGCTTCCGCTGGACGGCCGCGGGGGTGGAAACTCTGTACCTTCGGAGCAAGGTGGTGGTGGCGGCGCGTTCCGCCGGCATCCGCACCATCGTGCTGGGGCTCTGGCAGGAGGTGCGAAACCTGGACGGGATGCGCCGCTTCGCGCAGGACAACAGCGGCCTGGGCTACACCGGGCAAGTGTTGATCCACCCTTCGCACGCCCCCATCGCCAACGAGGAATTCGGCCTGACCGAGACTCTGAAGGATTACTACATAGGGCTGATCGCCGCTTTCGAGGAAGGCCACCGCAACGGCCACGGCGCCGTCTCCTACCGCGGGGACCACATTGACCTGGCGCACGCCAACCACGCCCGTGAAGCCCTGGCACTCGCCAGCGCGTAACTACCCAAGTAAAGGAGGCCAGTCATGGCCGGAATGTATTTCGAGGATTTCACCGTCGGCGACGTCATCAAGCACGACGTCACGCGCACCGTCACCGAGACGGACAATCTGCTGATCACGGCGCTGACCATGAACGTCCAGCCGCTCCACCTGGATGCCGAATTCTCCAAGAAGAGCATCTTTGGGAAGCAGATCGTCAACAGCATCTTCACCCTCGGTCTTGTCACCGGTATTCCGGTCCAGGACACCACGCTGGGGACCACACTGGGGAACCTGGGCTTCCGGGACATCGAATTCCCCAAGCCGGTCTTCTTCGGCGACACACTGCACGTGGAGACCGAAGCCCTGGACAAGCGGGAATCGAAGTCACGCCCTGACACGGGCATCGTGGGCATCGAGCACCGCGGCTACAACCAGGCCGGCGACCTGGTCTGCGTTGTGCGCCGGACGGCCCTGATGCTGCGCCGTGCGGGCCAGCCGGCGGAAGCCACCGCTACTACCGGCGCCTAGCCGCTGCTGTCAAGGCAAGGATCCGGTCCGGACCGGGCCCTTGCCACGTTATGAGGTAACAACCACCACGGACGTCTTGCCGCGATGCGAACTGTTCACCTGTCCGGTCGGCATAGGGCTGTCCAAACAGGCCGTCGCATCCTTACTGACCGCTCGCTGGGTAGCACCATTGCAGGGCATGAGTGCGGGGTGCTGGACACCATAAATTCAACCTCAACGGAAAGCTAATGATTACCCCATACGAGGACGGTCCCGCAACCGATACGTCGCCTTGGAAGATCATGCTCGGTGAGCTGGACGAGAAGATGGGCGTGAAGATTACGGAGGAATCGGTACAGCGCGTGGTTGCAACCATGCCGGTGGAGGGGAACAGGCAGTCGTTCGGCCTGTTGCATGGTGGCGCGTCCCTCGCGGTAGGCGAAGCCGTGGGATCCTGGGCGGCGGTGATCCACGCCAGCACCCTCGGCAAGACTGCCGTGGGCATAGACGTTTCCGCCACGCATCACCGTTCCGCTCGCCAAGGGCAGATCACCATCACTGCCACGCCAATCCACCTGGGCGGGACACTCACCACCCACGAGGTGCTCATCGCCAACGACGCAGGCCAGCGGCTGTGCACCATGCGCATCACCAACCTGTTGATGGACCGGAACAAGTAGCCTTCTCCGTACCCTCACAAGTCAGGTTCGCCCCCTCGACTGGCTTTGCCATTGCGGCACAGGCCATGTCGGAATATTCGGGATCCTTCACACAGACGTGCCCCAGCAGGTCCCCGTGAGCGAGCCGGGCCATCGATCTCCTCCAGATTTGACGGGATCGATGCAAAACCGTCGATGAGGTACCAGGCACCCTCGACCCGTGCCGTCCCGCGCCGTCCAAGGCGAGGGCTTCAAACAGGCGCGACACCACTTCGGCCCTGGTAACGGGGTAGAAGCGCCGGATGCGGTGCCCTTCCGGGTGCACATTTTCCGGCGCCCCGTGCTGACGGGGGCCGAAGGTCAGTGGTGAGCGGACCCGACGAAGTCCAGGGCCTCACGGGCCAGGGGCAGCCATGACACCTCATCGTCGCCGGTGACGGTGAGCCACTCTTTCATCGGCTGGCCCTTTCCTGCATCGAACGGCGTCCCGGCTCCGGTCCCAATCAGTGTGTCGACCCGATCACGTGGCAGCTTCAGAACCAGCTTGCCGTCGGAGATCATCGCGAAAATCGAGCCGTTGACTTTCAGTGCGGACGAACCGAATCCGCGCCGCCCCGGTTCGCCCGGTACGCTGACGCCCGGACTGGTGGCGAACTCGTCGATCAGTGCTTTGAAGCGCTCCTCGGGCAGCATGGGAAACATCCTCCCTTCCCGGAGTCAGGGGGACAACCCCTCGAGCCGGATATCCCGGCGGGGCCGGGCCGCCTTAGTGGGCTCTTGGTAGTGCTACGGTCGCCGGTCCGGCTCCGTTTGCGATACACGAAGAGCCACATGAGGAAGGGCTCTGGAGGCTATGAATTTGGGTGTGTACAAAGTACACACTTTGGGCTTCGGATCGGGTCGTACTGGGGTCGGACCGGGCCGGATTCCGCATGTTTCCGGGGGAGTCCAGTGTTTGCAGGGCCAGGAACGCGGTTCGAGTCCCACCTCGGGCACGTGTTTTCCCTGTTCAGGGGCTTGTGGGCCGCTGAGTGTGTACAAATCTCCTTTATGGGCCCCTGCGGGGGCCCATTCTTGTTGGTGGCCGTTGCGGTCTGGCTGTCTCCTTCCGTGAGGTTCAGTGGTGTGGCTGTTCACCTAGTCATGGTTGGCCGGGTCTGGGTATGCATGACCTGAAGAAGATTCGGGAAGTGAGGGCCTGTGGCTAGTTATCCTTTTGTTCGTTCATACCGGTTCATGGCCCAGAAGTCAGTTAGCTACATGACCGAGCGCGCGCTACGTGATCCTCGGTTGTAGCAAGTGCGTCGAGCAGTGACTAAGCGTTCTGCTCGTGATCGTGCCAGAACCTGGCGAATATACATGGCCGAGGCCGCCCGCACCGGGCAGCAGGCGCGCACCAAGGGGCGGAACCTGGCTGTATAACCCGGGCACCCGGGCCGGTAGGAGAAGCCGGCTCTGCGCCTCACGGTCTCCAGCACTACCGCACCCACCGATAGTCATTTGAGGTGAGGAGTCCAGAGATGATTGTTTGTTGGGCTGGACCAGGGCGACTGCCCGTGCGCGGAATTCCGGTGGATAGGGTCTTGGCATGTCTGAAAGCCTCTCAGCGAGAGCCAAAAACTCAAACCATTTCGGGTAACCACTCCCTGGGCAGGTCAATGAGTCAACAAAACCGGGGGGCAGTCCCGACATTTTGGCCGCTAACCCTGTTTCTGTGCATAGTCGACTGCTGCTTCCGCTGGCGTCCGGTCGCCCGATCACCTCAAAAGAAGGACATCGGGGCTTCGCACATTGGCTTCCGGTGCGCACGCAACGCCTCACAAAAGCTCTCGTATTCAAAGTGAGCTGTCGACGCTGCGCCTGAGCCCTGATACTGTCCAAATGAGACCTGACGGGGGCATTGAGATGACTAAGGTTGATCATCCGGGGCGCGGGCATCATCCCGTCGAGAGAAACCGGCTCCAGGCAGACACGCCGGTCGATGCTCGACAGACGACACCGCCCAACCCGGCAAGTCCTCTATGTCCGCCTGAGGGTGCCCCAAATGTTCTCATCATCCTCGTCGACGACATGCGTCTCGGTGCGCGTAGTGCATTCGGAGGACCGTCTGATGTGACTGCCGCCGAGCGCATGGAGGCGGAAGGCGTTTTTATGGCCTTTCCACACGACTGCGCCGTACTTGCCGTCCGACAAGCACTTATGACTGGTCGCAACTACCACTCCGCCAAGATGGGTGCCCTGGGGGAAGTGGCCACCTCGTTTTCTGAATACACGGAATGCGTCCGGACGACTTTGCGACGCTCGCCCAGGTGCTGCGCATGAACGGCTACTCGACGGGAATGTTTGGCAAGCACCGCCAGATACCGTCCTGGGAAGCCAGCCTATGCGGCCCCTGCGACCGTTGGCCCGCAGGTGAGGAAATTGAGTGCTTCTACGGTTTCTCGGTCACCGCGCATTTCGAGGTCTCCGCGGGACAAACCGCGAAAGGTGTGATCGTCGCACTAGGCGGTGGATTCGGCGGTTGGACGCCCTACTCTCGTGACGGAAAACCCTGATGCGCGCGCAACTATGTCGGCGTAGACATCTACCCGGTCTGCACCGAAAGCCGCATCGAATGACCGTGACTGCCCTGTGCCCATTGGATGAGGGAAGCGCCGTCGGCCTCGATAGTCTCGATCCCGTCGTCAACGACTACGGCACTGAACGAAGGGCGTGCACAGGGGACATCGAGAAGGTCATGCTTGCACACCGGCCAGGACGCGGCACGGAGGCAACCTGAAAGCAAACTATGGGTCGACGATGAGATGAGAGGAACGTATGGGTGCGGGTCCTAGCGGGAACCGAAATACTGTCGAGCACGTCCGTGAAGCGGTGTTCTTCGACGGCCCGCGCTCTGCGCAGAAGCTCAGCAGATTCTGGATTCTCTTGGTCCTCTCGGGAATCATCGCAGCGGCGGGTATTGTTGCTGACTCGACCGCGACGGTGATCGGCGCGATGATTGTCGCTCCGATGCTCATTCCAATCCAAGGAATCATGTTGGCGACCGTGTTAGGTGATCGACGCAACCTTGCACGCTCGCTCATACTTGTCATTGCTGGTTCTATGATCGCCATCGGCATCGCTTTCGTCGTGGGGATGCTCTCCGTAAATGACATTGTCGCCGCGACCAACAGCCAAGTCTCGGCACGTGTACACCCGAAACTCATCGACCTCCTGGCAGCGCTCGGTACCGGCCTGGTCGCGTCAATTGCGCTCGTCCGCAAGGACATCTCGGACACGCTTCCCGGGGTTGCCATTGCGATCTCACTGGTGCCACCGCTCAGCGTAATTGGCGTAACGCTCGAATCCGGAGCTTACGCGCAGGCCGGCGGTGCGGCCCTGCTCTTTCTCACGAACGTTGCGGCAATTCTGGTTACTGGCATCGTTGTGATGGGATTCTACGGCGTACGGAACACTCACCCGTCGGCACCTCCGTCAGGTACCGCCGCTCAACGTCCGCGTCGCGCGACGGTCATGATCATCGCCATGGTTGCGCTCATCGGTGTTCCTCTGACGATTGCAACCGTGGTCAGCACCTCCACAGCTGTGCGCACGTCGCAAGTGCAGCAAGTAGCCGACAACTGGGCAAGCGACAATGGTTGGGCACTGCTCAGCGTGACAGCGGAATCCGACTCTCTGAAAATCAGTGTCACCGGACCAGAACCAGCCCCGTCACCTAAAGACCTCACGAATCGTTTGAACGAGAGCGGAATCTCTCCCGACGGAATTGAGGTGGAGTTCATACCCTCACGGACCGTGAAGTTGCCGGTGCATTCTTGACGGCGATCCTCATGATGAATGCCGTGGGCGGGGTGATCACACCGACTGTCAACGGGTGGAGTGTCATCTGCAAATGCGGTCGGCCCGGCAACGGAGTCCTCGTGCGGGCCGCCTGCGCCAAAGCCCTGCCCCTCGTTAATGTGTTTGAAGAGGCCCCGTACTGGACGACCACAGTGGATGGCTCAGGGCTAACGCTGAGCGGCGGGCATGGATACGTCCTGCATTTCCTGCCGGGAAACTCCCGCCGAGCGACGCCTTCTGGTCGCTGACTCCGACCGATATCGTGTCGGTGACGGTCGAATACGGAGCTATTTCGTGGTCTTGGCGTCCAGTGGTCGTTGCAACACCTGAGCTTTTAGGAGTTGCAATTGGGAGAGATGAGAAGACCAAGGAAATCCCGTGGCGCCCCTCCAAAGAACGCCGCACGGGCTCGCTATGATCAGCTGATGAAACAGGGAATGGGCAATTCCGAAGCGTGCCGGATCGTCGGTATCAGCCGTAATTCCGGCACTCGATGGCGGCATGGCCACGCGGTCGTTCTGAAGTCCGGAGACATCAAGAAGTACGCTCCCATCTCCGATCAGAGGCCGGCCGTGATCTCCGCCCGATTTCTCTCCGAGTCCGAACGCATCACGATCGCGGACCTCTTGCATGCCCGGCGCAGCATCCGTGCCATTGCCATGGAGCTCGGGCGTCGTCCGTCGACCGTGAGCAGGGAGATCCGCCGGTACCTGCATGAACCCTCTGGCAACTACCGGCCGCGGACAGCCCAGCGCAGTGCCGCGCGCAGACGCAGCCGTCAGCGGATCGGGAAGATCGCCGGCAACCCGGAGCTGCGGGAGTTTGTGCGCGAACACCTGAAACAACGTTTGAGCCCCGCCATATCAGCAACCGTCCACCAGGATTTCACGCGGCAGACGCTAATTCCGGTGTACTTCTGTGACCCCGCGAGCCCGTGGCAGCACGGCCGGAATTTTTCAAGTCAAGCGGTACCACGGTGAGTTGGACAGCCGCTAGGCTGTTGCTTTTCCGGTGGTTTCTTGTGGATGGTTGATCCATGTGGGCCCGGGCAGGGCCAGGATCTTGGGGTCGGTCGCGGTGGTGAACCGGTGGGGATGCTTGGTCCGGGCCACAGCCAGGGTTTGTGAGCGCTTCTGAGCGACACCGTCGGGACACCGTGGTACACGTTCGCTAGGGTGTGGAACCCGATGCCCGAGTGGTGATGGTTGTACCAGTCCACAAAGCCGCTGATGAATGTCCCGGCATTACCCAACGAAGCGAAGCGCTCCGGGAACATCGGCCCGTATTTCATGGTCTTGAAAAGCGATTCCGAATAGGGATTATCACTGCTCACCCGGGGTCGGAATGGGACCGCGTGACCTCCATGACGTCCAAGACCGTCGCCGACCCTGTCGATCCACAGCCTGGACACGCGGCGCCGCGAAGGGTTCTGTTGGATCGCCGTGCTGGTCACGTTCGCTCTTGGCACGGCGTGGGGCGACATGACCGCGTACATCCTGGACCTGGGCTATCTTGCGTCGGGTGTCGTGTCGCCGCTGCGATGGGGGTGGGCGCTTTGGGGTACTGGCGTGGCTGGCTTGCGGCGGTTCCGTCGTTCTGGTTCGTGTATATCCTTACCCGGCCGCTCGGGGCATCCTTCGCCGACTGGACGGCCGTTTCCTTCGATCGGGGACGACTCGGCTTGGGGACCGGCCCCGTCAGTCTGGGCCTCGCCGCGTGCGTCGTAGCAGTGGTCACCTACCTGTCAATCGCCGGCAATAGAAACGCTGCAAACCGCTTCCGCTAACGAACCGGCCCGGTCGCATTAGCCCGGGATCCACGGCCCCCGCGAGTTCGACGGCGAGAAGCGGTTGTCTTGGCTATGCCGCTTCGAGAACGCTCTTGAGGCTGGTCAGTTGAGCGACCTCGGCCTGCATCGTGCGGGCAATCATCGGCCCCGCGATCTTCATAAGTCCTTTGGGTTGCAGGTCCAGGGTGAACCGGACCTTCGTCCCACCGGGCGCCGCGCTGAGTTGATACTCGCCGGACAGCCGGGCCGGGCCCGCCACCACCTGGAAGCTCAGGCGCCGTCCCGTGTCCGCGGCGGTAATTTCGAAGTCACCGGCGATAGGCCGGCCGCCGGGACCGGTCAGTGTCTGGCTATAGACGGCGCCCAAGGCCCCGGGTGTTCCGATCTTCAGGGTGATGTCTTGAATTCCTGAACGCCATTTGGGGTTATTCAGTCCGTCCGCGAGGAACGCGTAGACGTCGTCCGGTGAACGGCTGATGGTCATCTCGTTCTCGGCGTGAGCCATGGCTCCCCTTCAATGGTTCCCTGTGCCCGCCGATTTCGGCGGGTTGCTGATGTCTACACGGTACGTCGGGCAACCACTTGCGCCGACAACTCCCGGCGCCGTACGGCGCTGACGCCCGGGACGGGACCGTCCCTGGCCCATACGCCCAATTAAGCAGACTCCTGGAGCGGAGAGAGTCGGGGGAGGCCGCTTGCGCAATACGTTAGTTGTAACTAACGTATTAGTTGTGCCTGATCTTCTGGAAGTTGCCGCGGAGCCAAACAGGCGGGCACTGCTTCGGCTCTTGGCTGAGGGGGAGCGGACCGTGACGGAGCTGTCCGGGCATTTTCCGGTCAGCCGGTCGGCAATTTCCCAGCATCTGCTGCTGCTGTCCGAAGTGGGGCTGGTATCGGCCCGGAAGGACGGCAGGAACAGGTACTACAGCCTGGACGCGGCAGGAATGGTCCGGCTGCGTGAAGAATTTGACTCCTTCTGGACCAACGAACTGGATCTGCTGGTGGCTGACGCCGGCCGGCTCCACCCACCAACATCGCAAGGGAAATCTGATGTCATTTAATAAAACTGTCTTCCTTCCGGTCGATCCGGACGCGGCCTTCGCGCTCATCACAGAGCCCGAGAGGCTCCGCCGCTGGAAAACCGTCGCGGCCCGGGTCGACCTTCGCGTCGGCGGAGACTACCGCTGGACCATCACCCCGGGCCATGCGGCGAGGGGGACCTTCACGGAAATCGAGCCCGGCAAACGTGTCGTCTACACATGGGGCTGGGAAGGCGACGGTCAGTTGCCGCCGGGTGCCTCCACCGTGACCGTGAACCTGGAAGCGGTCGACGGCGGAACGACCGTCCAGCTGATCCACGAAGGGCTGACGGCGGAGCAGGAAGTCGGCCATGCCGAGGGCTGGAACCACTTCCTGGAGCGCCTGGTACTTCTGGCCACGACCGGCGATGCCGGCCCCGACGAGTGGTCGGCGGCCCCGGACCCCATCGACGAACTCGCCAGCGCCGAAGCCTCCCTCGCCGTGGCCCAGCGCGTCCTGCAGGGACTCAGAGACTCGGACATGGACGCCCGCACGCCCTGTGAGGACTTCACCGTTGACGGCCTGCTGGACCATCTCTTCGGATCGATTGGATCGATCGGCAAGGCCCTTGGCGTTACCGTTCCTGCCCGGCCGACGGCGTCGCCGGAAGTCCGGATCGCCGAGGCCTCTCAGATCACCCTGGAAGCCTTCCGCGCCCGCGGCCTGGAAGGAAGCCTGGACATGGGCTTCGCGGAGCTCCCCGCTGCGCTGGTCGCAAACATCCTGAACCTGGAACTGCTGGTGCACGCCTGGGATCTTGCCACGGCGACCGGGCAGGAACTCGCGGTCTCGCCAGTACTCTCGGACTATGTGCTCGGCCTGGCCCGGAACACCATCACTCCCCAGATGCGCGGGGCCAGTTTCGCGGAGGAGACGCTGGTCGATGAGTCGGCGGCGAGCATGGAGCGTCTCATCGCGTTCACCGGCCGCGAGGTCGCCGGCATCTGATGCTCCGTCTTCCCCGGCAGAAGGAAAAGACAATGGTTGACGTCCTGACAGAGATAGTCATCCACCGACCGCGCGAAGCTGTCGCCAGCTATGCATCGGACCCTGAGAACGCCCCCGAGTGGTACGCCAACATCAAGGCGGTCACCTGGGAAACCGCGCCGCCCCTGGCCGTCGGATCCCGGGTGGCTTTCCGGGCTCATTTCCTGGGCCGGGACCTGGACTACGTGTACGAATTCACCGAGCTGGACCCGGGCACGAGGCTGGTCATGCAGACAGCCCAGGGCCCGTTCCCCATGCAGACCACCTACACCTGGGCGGACGCGGACAGCTCCTCCACCCGCATGGCGCTGCGCAACACCGGCAAGCCGGCGGGATTCTCCGCCGTCGTGAACCACGTCATGGCACCGATGATGCGCCGCGCGATGCAGAAAGACCTCGCCAAGCTGAAACAGATCCTGGAGGCTGCCTGACCACCGTGCGTGCGCGCACGCACGGCCCGCCCGAGGAATCCCTGCCGGGTTTGATTCGCGCCGGCAAGGCAGGCCGAAGCCCAGCGCCAGGCCTTACGAACAGCGAAAAACGATGAAAGGACATGTCATGAGCAAGTTCATCTATCTCTACAAGGGTCCGGCCACACCGATGGACCAGTTCACCAAGGAACAGTCTGCGGCCCAGATGGCCGCCTGGGGCGCCTGGATGGAGAAGATCGGCCCGGCCCTGCTGGAGGCGGGTGCACCGTTCGCGCCGTCCCGCACCGCTCTGATGGACGACGGCACCGTGGTGGAAGCCTCGGACCTGAACGGCTACTCGATCGTGGAAGCAGAAAGCCTCGCGGGGGCCAAGGCACTGGCCGACGGCCACCCGTTCCTGTCCGACGGGACTGGAAAATTCACCCTGGAGATCTTCGAGCTCGGCGAGATGTAGGCCCTGATCTGGCGGATGTTGGGCGTCTCACAGCCGACCTGCCGCGACGTCCGGGACGACTGCGGGAACCGCCGTCCCCGACGGCGATCAGGGCAAGCCCCACGCTGGATCCCGGCTCGGACCACTCAATTGCGGCTGGGTGGATCCATCTCTAATGGCGACGCACCTACAGCCTCACAGAGTCTGAAAGTGCCTCGCCACTCGAGGCTGGGCCCCTGAGGCGGCGTATCGCAACACAGGCACGTCTCAGCCGGGTTCGCCGCGCAGGGGAGCGGTGGCAAATTCACGCATGCCTGATTCAAAGCCAATGGTCGGTTCCCAGCCGAGTTCGGCCTTGATCCGCTCCGAGGACGCGGTGATGTGGCGAACGTCCCCCAGCCTGTATTCGCCGGTCACGATCGGTGCCGGTCCGGCACTGAAAATACTCAGCGCGGTGGCAACATCGCCGATGGTGTGCACCTCGGCGGCGCCGACGTTGTAGGCCCGGAATCCGGCGGCGCCGACGTTGTAGGCCCTGAATCCGGCGGCGCCGGCTGTGGACAGTGCCTCGGCGGCAGCGATGTTCGCAGCGGCCACGTCCCTGACGTGTATGAAGCTGCGCCGCTGGGCGCCGTCTTCGAAGACCCGGGGCGCCCTACCGCGGGCCAATGCGGAGCGGAACAGCGACGCGACGCCGGCGTAGGGTGTGTCGCGGGGCATCCGGGGACCGTAGACGTTGTGGTAGCGCAGAGCGATGGCCGCACCGCCGGTGCTGCGTGCCCACGCGGCGGCGAGATGCTCCTGGCTGACTTTTGATGCCGCGTAGACGTTCCGCGGATCCAGGGGCGCGTCCTCGGTGACCATGGCCGGAATAAGGATCGCGCCGGACGACGGGTCGCGGGGGTCGTAAATCCCGGCCCGCAGGTCGGCTTCGGCGCGCGGTCCCGGCCTGACCACCCGGCCGGTTTCGGAGTCGGTGTAGGCGCCCTCCCCGTAGACCACCATCGAGGAGGCCAAAACCAGCCGGGGGATCCCGTGGCGTTCCATGGCGGCGAGCAGGACGGCGGTGGCGTAGTCGTTGTTGCGGATGTAGTCCGGGGCGTCGGCGAAGCTGACTCCGAGTCCCACTTTCGCGGCCTGGTGGCAGACGGTGTCGATTCCCTCGAGACCGCGGTCCGCAGTGTGGGGGTCCGTGAGATCGCCGGTGAGTAGTTCCACCCGCGGATCCAGGGCCGGCGGCCCCGGGTGCAGGTCCGGGTTTAGGGAATCCAGGACCCGGACGGTCCATCCCTTGGCGAGGGCGGCGTCGACGATGTGTGAACCGATGAATCCGGCGCCGCCGGTGACAAGGAGCCTCACCGTTCGGTCACGGACTCACGTGCAGCCGGAAGGGCCATGATTCGGGCGACGGCGGTTTGATCCATCAGCGAGCGGGGGGTGTATCTTTCGGGAGTCGCGGCGATGGTGTCCTCGAGCACCGCCACGATGTTGTGCTGTGCGTTCTTGAGCCTCGCAAAGACGGCATCGGCGGTCACCGGTTCGGAGCCGTCGTGGCCGGTGTCCGAATCTGTGATGAAGGCCAGGTTGGCGAAGCCCATGTTTAACTCAGCGGCCAGCACGGGTTCGGGGTACTGGGTCATGCTGATGATGTCGGCACCGCAGGCGACGTACCACTGCGATTCGGCCTTCGTTGAAAAGCGCGGTCCGTTGATCACCACCACCGTGCCGCGCGGGGCGTAGGGGAGGCCCCGCGCGGCAAGCGCTGCCTCCAGGTGCGAACGCAGTGTCGGGCAGAACGGTTCCGAGGCGGGCAGATGCTGGACCCCGGCCGGGGGGACGCCGTCGGCTGCGGTGCCGTCGAAAAAGGTATCTGCGCGTCCCCAGGTGCGGTCGATCAGCTGGTCGGTCACGACGAAGGTCTCAGGACTGAAGCCTTGCCGCAACCCGCCGACCGCCGAGGATGAGAGCACGGCCTGGACACCGAGGCTCTTGAGCGCCCAGAGGTTGGCGCGGTAGTTGATTTTCTGGGGCGGCAGCGAGTGCTTGTCGCCATGACGGGGGAGGAAGGCCACGGTGCGGCCGCCGACGTCGGCCAGTGTCACTGGAGCCGACGGCGACCCGTAGGGGGTCCGGACCTCCAGGGTTGCGCGCACGGTTGACCCGGGGAGCCGATAGGTGCCCGTACCGCCGATGACGCCGATGCGTGCCTGGGCCGTCCCGGGAAGTGGGGTCTCCATGATGTAAACCTGCCTATCGTCGATGTGGGTATGTGATGTTCCTGCGCCGGTCACGGGACGGGGTCCGGCGCGCCGGTCTTGAGCCCGGAGAGGGCAGCGAGCCGCAGCCCGTCCCGTCGCCGCAGCCAGATACCTGCGCAGATGGCAGAGGCGGCCAGGAGCAGGGCGGACTGGTTGAGTGGCTCGCTCCAGGGGCCGGAAGGGACCATGTAGATGACGTCCAGGGCGAGGATCACCCCCACGTACTCCCACCGTTGGCTCAGAACGATGAACGGCAGGAGCAAGAGCCCGTACCAGGGGTAATTTGGGCTGACAATGAGCAACGTCAGTCCGATCATGACGGTCTGCTGTTCCCAGACATTCCGGGCATTGGTGCGCCGCAGGACTCCGAGGGCGACGACGGCAAGGGCCGCGGCGCTGAGCACAGGCGGCCAGGGGCCGGCGGAGACTAGCTGGGCCAGGCCGAAGCGGATGCCGCCGCTCTGGCTGTAGTTCTCCTCCTTGAGGTAGCCGGGCAGGAAGCCCAGGACACCGGCCCCGGCGACCGCCAGATAGGGCACGTATAACAGCACGAACGTCACCAGTGCCGCGGTGATGAATCTGGCCGGGCGCCGCCACAACAGCGCAGGAGCGGCAATGACCGGAATGAGTTTCGTTGCGACGGCGGCCCCGAACGCGGCCCCGGAGCGTATCGGTTTGACGCCGACAAGCAGCATCCCCGCGGCAAGGATCAACGCTCCGCCCAGCACATCGACGTGCGCGTTGTTGACCGCTTCGAGCTGCACGAACGGGCTCCACGCCCACACGGCGGCCAGGTACGGCGGTGATCCGCGGCTGGCCAGCGCGCGGAGCAGCATCAGGGCAACCGCGACACTGATCAGCAAGCCGGCCAGTTGCATCGGGAGGTAGCCGACGGTGTCCGTGACCGTGGCGCGGACGCCCAGAAAGAACAGTTCGGCCGTGGGCGGGTAGATCGTGGGCACGTGGGGACGGTTGATTGCCGTGCACAGCGGGGTACCGGAAGGATACCCGGATGTGGCGACGGATTCCGTTCCGAAGAGGTCTTTGGCGCATATGGGATTGCCGTCGGGGCTGGTGGAACCGGGAGCGAACAGCCAACCGGGACGAAGGCTGCTGAGCGTTTCATCGATGGGCACGTACAAGTAGGGGGAGATTCCTGCTTTTTGGACGATGCCGTCCCACGCGTACCGGGCCGAATCGTTGCTGGTCCGCGGCGGGGCGCTCACGGCAACGAGACCGAGCACGACCGTTCCGGCGATGATGACGGCGCCCACCTGGCGCCGCGGTACGTGCCGGAGCAGGACGACTGCCGCGATGAGGGCCAGCCAGGAAAGGCAGGTGGCGATAATCTGCGCCGTTTCGAGCGGGTTTCCGGGAACCACCATCCACCACAGCAGGCCCGCACTGGTGAGGAACACGAGCGGAAGGAGCACGAAGACTCTAATCCTGGTGCCGTTTGTCCGGATCGATTCTGTTGCACTGAGGCTCACTCTCCGATCCTGCCGCATGTCGGGTGCCGGTGCTGCCTGCGGGCGATGGTTTTCAGCGAATCGTAAGGTCTGGGGGCTCTCCCGGGGGCTGAATCGGTGGTGTGATCGAGCTATGGAAAAGCTCACAAACGCCCTGGCCGCGAGGTTTGCTTCGCCGACGCGAAGCACCCGGCTCTCGGTGGTTTTGGGGCGGTGGCTGGGGCTCAGCTTCACCATCTGCTTTCTCACCGGCCTTTTCAGCCACGGGCTGCAGGAGCCGCCGTCATGGATGTTCTTCCCCACCAGCCCCGTCTGGATCTATCAGCTGACGCAGGGGATCCATGTGACCACGGGCATCGCTGCCATTCCGTTGCTGCTGGCCAAATTGTGGTCGGTCTATCCGGAGCTGCTGAAATGGCCGCCGGTCAAGTCAGTGGCGCACGGCTTGGAGCGGGCATCCATTGCGTTGTTCGTGGCCTCTTCGCTGCTGCAGCTGACGACGGGCCTGATTAACACCTATAAGTGGTATCCGTGGCCTTTTCCCTTCCGTCAAACCCACTACTGGCTGGCCTGGGTGATCTGGGGGTCGCTGCTGCTCCATATCGCCGTGAAACTTCCTTTGATCATCGAGCATTGGCGTGCCCGGTCGGGGACCGGGGCCGGCGCCGGTTCCCCGGCACCGGTGACCGACGACGGCGGGGCACCTCCGGAGGCTGGTCGCTGGTCCAGGCGGGCTTTCCTGGCAGCCGTCGGCGTTACCACGGGCGCCGTCGTACTTACGACGGCCGGGCAGTCCTTTCCCTGGCTGGACCCCCTGAACCTTTTTGCGCCGCGGAAGATGGGAACCGGCCCGCAGTCCGTCCCGGTGAACCGCACCGCCGCCGACGCCAAGGTCGCCGAACTGGCAGGGGCAAAGGACTGGACTCTTACCGTGAGCCATCAGGACACCCGCCGCAGCCTGAGCCTCTCGGAGCTCCAGGCGCTGCCCCAGTATGAGCACGAACTTCCCATCGCCTGCGTGGAGGGCTGGAGCCAGACAGCCAGGTGGCGGGGCGTGCGGATCCGGGACCTGGTGGCGGCTGTGGGTGCGCCGTCGTCCTCCGCGCTGCGGGTCACCAGCCTCGAACCTGAAGGCGCGTACCGCACGATGGTCATGCCCGCCGCGTATGCGCAGGACGAACGAACCCTGGTGGCCCTGGAGCTGAACGGCCAGACGCTCGATCTGGACCATGGGTATCCGGCCCGCATCATCGCCCCCGGACGCCCCGGCGTCCTGCAAACAAAGTGGCTGCACACCATGGAGGTCCTGTGAAACCCGAGATGCCGGCGAAAGCCGCAAAACCCGCCGGGGCCGGAAATGCTGTGAAGATCTGGAGGATCGTCCTGGGCGCCGCGGGAGCGGCGTTGGCCGGGTACGGGCTCCTGGGCCTGCCGACCCAGCTCGGACCCCCGCAACTGCTCGGGCTTCTGGTGTGGATGGCAGTGGCCGTCCTTTTGCACGACGGCGTCATCGTGCCGGTTTCCACCGCGGCCGGCGGGGGCCTGACCCGGTTGGGGTCGGGGCTGCGTCCGGCGTCTGCCGCGGTGCTGCGCGGCGCCCTGATGACGGGGGCTGTGGTGACCGCGATCGCAGGGATTTTGCTGAAGGCCCAGTCCGTGGCCCGAAATACCAGCGCCCTGGAAGGGGACTACGCCGCCCGCCTGCTTTGGTTCTGGGTGGTTCTGGCCGGCCTGGCTGCCGTCCTTGTTTACGGGATCGAACGGGCCGGACCCGGCAGGGGCGAGAGGGAGCAAAAAACGCGGCCCTGAAGCCGCCGGATGGCGGTGACAGCCCAGCCGCCGGCCTGCGCCCGGGATACCAGGCCGGCCGTCCCGGTCCGCGCCCAGGCGAACGCCTCGCTGCGGTTTCCCCGCTCGTCTTCGAGCACGGCCGAGTAGGCGGCGTCGATGTATTCGTCGGCTTCCACTTCGACCAGCAGCGTGCCCGTCGGGGCAATGAGCTGCCGGCACCGGCCCAGCAGCGCCGTGACGCTTCCTCCGATTCCGATGTTGCCATCGAGCAGGAGGACAGACTGCCACTGCCCGGACTGCGGCACCGGGGCAAAAATTGACTGTTCGAGGGCGCGGGCACCGCGGCCACGCGCCAGACGTACCGCTTCGGCACTGGTGTCGATGCCCAGGGCGGCCAGGCCGAGCGGCCCGGCGGCAGCCAGGAGCCGTCCCGGGCCGCAGCCGACGTCGAGGACGGGGCCCTGAAGGCTCTGCAGGAGCGACGTCTCAATCGTGCTGGCGTCCTCGCACCAGGTGCTGACATCGAAGTTCACCGGCTCGGCAGGAGGGTAATCCCTCTCAGGACGCAGGGTCAGGGTTCCGGTCCCGGTCAGCAGGGCACGGGCGTACGGCTCGCGTTCGCCCTGACCGAAGCAAGCGGCGGATGCCACGGCGGAGGACATCACAGGAGTGCCTCTGCTTCCTGCGGGCGGCGCTGCACCAAGCCGGCGGTTTGGGCCACAGCGCCGGCGAACGCGCTGTCCGGAATCTCGGCCGCGATCTGCAGGGCGTCACTGAAGTGGTCCATGTCCCGCAGTTCGGGGAGCATTCCGACGTTGAGCCCGGCCGCGGTGAGCCGGGCGAGCTGCCGGCCCCCGGTTGTCGTCGTGGACATGGGCACGCCCCGGATCAGGGTTCCGTCCGGCCGGCGCAGCGCCAGTGCCCAAAAACCGCCGTCTGTTGCCGGGCCCATCCAGACCTCATGCCGGGCGAGCGCGGCGGACCAGTCATCGAGCAGCGGCACCAAATCGTCCGCGGAGAACTGCGGGGTGTCCATGCCGATAATGAGCAGTGGACCGCTTACGGCGTCGCAGATGGCGGCCAGCCGCTCATCCAGGCCCCCCGATGCCTGCGGCAGAAGAGCGAAATGGGCAGCGTCCCGTTCGGTGGGTGTCCCGTCCATCACGAGGAGCCGGTGCCGGGCCGGGAGGTTCCGCACCGTATCCAGGGTGCGGCTGAGGCTTAGCTGGGCCAGGGCTGCAGCCTCTTCGGGCGTCAGCGGGGGACTGAGCCGGGTCTTTACCCGTCCCGGAGCGCACTCTTTGGCGATGACCGCCACCGTCAGGTCCATGCTTATCCTCGCGTACGTTCTTCGCGGCGGCCGTTCATTCGGACCGGTCCCGATGGCAGTAAAGTTTTGGCCGCCCTGAGCTGGGCGGACATGTCCAGGACGGCTGTAATCGTTCCGCGCACCGTACCGGTGACCTTGGATTTGCCGGTGCGCGGGGCATACGGTACGGGGAATTCCACGATCCGCCAGTTATCCAGGCTCGCCTTGAGGAACATTTCCAGGGGGTAGCCGCTTCGACGGTCCTCCAGCCCCAGAGACAACAGCCCGTCGCGGCGTGCGGCCCGCATCGGTCCCAGGTCCTTAACGTGTTCTCCGGTCAGGCGGCGGAGCCGCCAGGCCAGGACACCATTGGCGATACGGGCGTGCAGGGGCCAGGACCCTCGCTGCGGCTGCCGGCTGCCCAGTACCAGATCCGCGCGTCCGTCCATGACGGGGGCGAGGAGCGCCGGGAGCTGCGCCGGATCCAGTGAACCGTCGCAGTCACAGAAAGCGACGAATTCCGCCGTTGCCGCGAGCAGTCCGGCGTGGGCGGCTGCCCCGAATCCCCGCCGGTCCTCTCGGACCACGGTCGCCCCCAGGCTCTCGGCAAGTTCGGCGGAGCCGTCCGTGGAACAGTTGTCCACGACAATGGCCCGGTACCGGTGCGGCAGACGGGACAAGACCCACGGCAGGGCGCCCCGTTCGTTCAGGCATGGCAGCACGACATCAACCCTGGAGTCGGTCCTTTCAAACATGCTTCAAGGCTACGGATCCGGCAGCGCCGCGGCACCCTGAAATCCTTACGGTATGCGGACGGAAAAGTGCCGCGGATCGCCACGGGAGGAGCCCCGGCACTTCCCGCCGGTGCAGAACAAACTATCCGGCAGGTTGTCCGGGTGGGGTTACTTGGTGTTGACGGTGATCTTGGCGATGCCGACCAGCATGTCGGCCTTCACGGCGTCGGTCTTGAAGGTCTTGTTCAGCAGGCCAGCAGCGGTGTCAGAGACCAGAACGCGGGTGCCATCAAGGGTGGCGGTGTCCCCGGCCTTTGCCAGCGGCTTCAGGGTGGAGCCGTCCAGGTTGAAGATGTAGGCCTGCACTGCGGCAACTGTGCCGTTGACCGCGACGTCGCCGTAGAGCTTGGAGGTGCCAGAGTCGATCGTGAAGTTGGTCAGATCAACCTTGGTGTCCCCGGAGGTCAGGGAGAAGCCGGAGCCGGCGTGGTTGATCAGGCCCTGGACGTAGGGGCGGTAGTCCTTGGGGGGCGTAGTAATCGACCTTGCCGCCGGTGATCGGGAACGCGTGCGACCCGTCGGTCAGCTGCGCGGTGCCGATCACGCCGGGGGTGAGCCTCAGGGTCTTCAAAGCCTCGGCGAAGGAGGCGTCCACCTTCACCGCGGTGGACGTCCCGGTCAGCGCCGGGATGGAGGCCAGCGGCTTGGGCATCTCGGCCGCCGCCGAGGCGGATGAGGAGGATGGCGCGGTGGAGGCATTGCTGGCCGGGCCGCACGCGGCGAGGGAGAACATGAGCGAACCAGCAGCCGCGACGCCCAGAAAAGTCTCGATTGATGAACGCATGGGATTACTCCTATAACTTGCGGATCGATGTGGGCCAGCCCTCCCGACCGTGGATTGGGAAATGGATTCTTGCGGGGGGCCGGAGGTTGTCTGTCAGGAGTACGTCGACATCAGGCACCCCTGCGGATGGGTATTTCAGGGAATGAGGCCATTCCGTTACATGAAGCACGCCCGTCGTGGCGTGCCTCAACGCAGCGCCACAAGCAGCGGGAGTGCCCTCGCGGGAGGATATCCCCGCGGACGGCGGCCCCATCTGACCGGAAACAAGCGCCGTGGCCATCGCGCATCCTTGGACGCGCGATCGAAGAATTTCCATCCCATCGGGCGCGGCCGGGGCTGCCCCCGAAATGTCTGGCAACCCGACTCACCGCGGGGACCTCGGCCTGACAGCGGCCGGCCTCGCCGGCTTGATCCTTCATTGCGCTTCGATGGTGGCCGAACCGCTCGTCAGCGTCATTCCGGGGAGCACAGCCGTGATCACCCAGGTCAACGCGATGGGCCCGGCCAGCGCGGCCTGGTACGCCGTTCCGTCACTGCTGCTTCTTGACGGGCCATCGGCGACAAAAGGCTGCAATCACAGCGCTCCTGGCCGCGGCGCTGCTGAACGTCCGTGTGACCATATACGACGGCACCGCGCTCTGAATCCAACTGACAGCCGTCTTCGCGGCCGTTGTAGTGTCGTCGGCGGTCCTGGCCCTCCTCTTACGGCCGCCCCGTCGGACCTGGGCCACGGCTGCTCCTGGCAGTTCCTCTGGGCCGGCTGCTGCGGGTGCGACGAGCCAAGGGTGTGCACCCTCCGCCGCAGGCGTCCCCGGCCGCGCCCGGGCCGGGCACCTCCTGGAAGACGCGGGGCGAGGGGCCCCGATGGGAATCATCAGCAGAAGCCCCTGCTGCCCCGCTATCTCAGGACGACTCCAGGGAAGCCTTCCAAGAGGTACGCGCTAGCGCTCCCGATCGATCTGCAGATAACTCAGTCCGCTGACATCGAGCCAGAATTTGGTGGGGGTCTCTACGAGTCGCAGCAGGACGCCCTCGCAGGAACTGCAGCGCACAACAATGCCCGGGGCGTCGGCATAAACCGCAGCCTCCCCGAAGACCCTGACGGCGCCACAGTTCTTGCATCGACCGATCGCTGCGATGATGTCGATTCGGAACACTTCCCACAGCGGCCCTGCCGCCGCATTTCCGTCAAGATGGGGTATTGGATTGCCTGCCGTTCCGGCGATGTCCTGGTCCTCGAGGCGCGGGTCCTCAGGACCAGGGGAAGCCGAGCCGTTGTTGCCAGTCACCGGATTCCTCCTGTTCCGCCGAAGCGTTCGGTTTTGATGGACGCGGCCGGATAGCCCGCCTCCACCAGCCATTCGGTGACCGTTTCGACAAATACTGTCTGACCACAGATGAAGATGTCGGGGGCAGTGTCCGCTGGCAGGATGCTTGCCAGCAGCGTTTCAGCGGTGAGCCGTTTCGGAGTGGTGGGCCAGCCCTCGGGCACTTTGCGTGTGTAGAAATAGTCGACGGAGAGCTTGGGGGATTCCTGGCCCAACGTGAGGAGTTCCTCCCGATAAAACCCCGTCTCCGGGGACTTGAGCGAGTACAGCAGACGGAACGGCGACGAGTTCTCGGAGGCTTCATGGGCACGGATCATGGACATGAGCGGGACGATGCCGGATCCTCCGGCGATCAGCTGGACGGGGTTCGGGTCCGTGGGCCGCCAGACGAACCAGCCGCCGACGGGGCCCCGGATCTCCAATTGGTCTCCCACCAACAGGTCCTTGACCAGATAGGGCGAGACCTCACCGTCGGGCAATTCATCGACCGTAATCTCCAGGATCTCATCCATGCCGGCTGTGGCCACGGAGTAGGACCGCACGGCCGTGTAACCGTCGTCCGCCGTGAGCCGGATATCGATGTGCTGGCCGGCAAGATTGCCGTTCAGGCCGTCCACGCGCAACCCGATGGTTCTGGACGATTCCGTTTCGGGAACGCCACTGACCACCTCGGCGACGCGCCACAGGGTGCTCATGGTGCCGGCCTCATGAGTAGCGCTCCTCGCGCCACGGGTCGCCGTAGATGTGGTACCCGTTGGATTCCCAGAAACCCGGAACATCCCGCGGCATCAGCTCAATCCCGTTGATCCACTTGGCACTCTTCCAGAAGTACAAGTGGGGTATCAGCAGGCGAGCAGGTCCGCCGTGGGCCCGTTCCAGAGGTTCGCCGTCGAATTCCCAAACCACCCATGCGTGGCCGCCCAGCAGGTCCTGCAGCGGGACGTTGGTCGTGTAGCCGCCGTAGGAGTGGGCCGTCGTGAACTCCGACGTTGTCTCCACATCCTCGAACAAGGTGTCCAGCGAAACCCCGCGCCACGATGTGCCCAGCTTAGACCAACTGGTCACGCAGTGAATGTCCGAGCGGATATCAACCTGCGGCAGCGCCATAAGATCGTCCCAGGACCAGGTGCGGCGCTGCCCCGTCTCGGTTGCTATGAAGAATTCCCAGTCCGCCGGGGAGACATACGGTGCCGGGCCCGCTGTCAGCACGGGAAAGCTTCCCGTCTCGTATTGCCCGGGGGGTAGCGCTGGATTGACGGTCCGCCTTTTTCCATGAAATCCAGACGAGATGATTCCCATCCTGTACCTCCGATGCGGAGCTCCGCCGGTCAACTTTGATCGGTTCCCCAACGATAGGGCAACGGCAGGGCAGGGTCCAGACTGCGAACACTCCCGGTCCCGTCAGAAAACTTTGCGAAACGCGCCGTCAAGAATCGAGGTGGCGGAACCCGCCCTTGGAGACGGTTCGCAGCCGGCGGTTGACTGTGTGCCCGCGACAACGCGCGGTTGGACAGTCCGCCGGCAATGAGTCAAGAATTAGCCAGCGGGTGTCGGCGGGACTCCTGTGCTCGGCCGGCTCCTTGAGCCCCGGCGGATCCGATCGTTGGAGGCAGGACATGAAAGCCGTCGTTGTCGGGGCAGGCATTGCAGGCCTTGTCGCGGCACGCCAGCTCGGCTTGGCCGGATGGGACGTCGAACTGCTCGAGAAATCGGCCGCTCCGCGCCCCGACGGCTACATGATGGACTTCTTTGGTCCGGGAGTGGAGGCGGCGGAGCGGATCGGCCTCTACCCGCGGCTCGCAGCGGTGTCTTACCACGTCGAGGCCGCCGAGTATGTCGACGCAACAGGTCGCCCCACATCCAGTATCGACTACGACCAGTTCGCGCGGCTTGCCGGCGGGAAGGTCCTGAGCCTGCTGCGCCCCGATATGGAGCGGGCCGCCCTCGCTGCGCTCGAGGACGTGGCCTCCGGCCGGGTGCGGGTCCGCTACGGGATGCCCGTATCCCGGGTATGGAACGATGAGGCCGGCGTGCGGGTCGCCGTCGGCGAACCGCCGGACGTGACCTTCGCCGCGGACGCCCTGGTCGGCGCTGATGGCATCCATTCCGGCGTGCGATCCCGGGTCTTCGGCCCCGAGGAGGAGTACCTGCGCCCCCTGGGCATGCGGGCTGCCGCGTTCATCGTGACCGAACCGGTCCTGAATGCCCGTTTCCGGAACCGGTTCGTCCTCACCGACAGCATCGGCCGGATGGCCGGGCTCTACAGCCTCCGCTCGGACGAGGTGGCCGCATTCATGGTCTACCGGGACGCCCCCGGTGCGACAGGGCACCCGGGGTCCGGGAGTCCGAGAGAGCGGCTGCGCCGCGAGTTCGCCGGACTCGGCCACGCGGTCGACCGGCTGCTGGAACTGTGCCCCGAACACCTGTACGACGATGTCGTCGCACAGATCCTCATGCCGCGCTGGCAGGAGGGGCGGACCGTTCTCGTGGGGGACGCCTGCGGGGCCGTGTCGCTCCTCGCCGGTCAGGGCGGCTCGCTCGCCATTGCCGGGGCCGCGCTCCTGGGGGACATCCTGGGACCCGTCGCTTCACCGGAGGGGATCAGTTCCGCCCTGGCCGAGTTCGAGCGACGCTGGAAACCCGTGGTGGAGGAGGCCCAGGCCGCCGGGAGACGCACCGCAAAATCATTCCTCCCCGCCAACCGGACCCAGCGCCTCCTGCGCCGGTGGATCATACGAGCCACCCACCTGCCGGGAATCGACCGGCTGGTAGCCCGCCAGATCCTTGGCCGGATCGCAAAATAAGCCCGAACCGACACCCCTCGCGAAGGATTGCGACGGCCACCAGCTGAATTCGCTATCCGACCTGACCTCGCTAGGCTGCGGTAGCGGGACGTTCGTTCGGCACATGCGGGCGGCATTGCAGACCTCCTTTGACCGCTCTCCCATGGCGGGCACAGACTCGAACTGCCCTAGGAGGGTGGGCCAAGCCGGGGCGTAAAGGGGCAAAGGAATGAATGGCACCGGAACATTCCTGCCCGTGCACGGTGTCGACGGTTCGGAACAATGGCTGAGTACCCTGCAGTGGGGCGTGGACGAGGCGCGCCTGCGGCCACGGGCTCAACAGGGAATGGATCCTCGTCGAAAGGGAACGCAAGCGACGTCCGCTACGGCCGCACCAACCCGTCGGCGCAAGTACTTAGAGCCCTCCAAGAATTGGCCGAAGTCAAGTCGGACAAACCACCCGTGCTTCGATGGAAGAGATCATGGCCAAGAGCCACTGCGTGTGCCTGCCTGGCACCGCATCAAGTGGGGCACCAGTACCGCCTTGCATGTGTTCGGACCATAAATCGGTCGCACGGTTCGGCCGCGCAGCGCGCAATGCGATGCGCTTCGGGCCCTGGTTACGGCAGGACGTGGGTGGGCACTGCAGTGCTGTAATCAGGACAAGGCCGTGACGGCCAGTTTCCGCACAATGGCTGTGCCGCCCTCCACGCACACGTCGGTGCCGAGGTTCCCGGACAGGGGGAACACCAGATCGCTCAGGACCACCCTGCCGCCTTGGGCGAAGACCTCCACGGAGCACTGGTCGACGATTACCCTTAGCCTTAGCAGGCCGTCGTCGAGCTTCACTGGTGCCGACTCAGCTGACGCGAACTTGTCGTGGAAGGCGGTGTTTCCGGAGTTGCGGCGATCCAAGGTGAGCCGGCTCGTATCGGCATCGAAGCTGAGAACCGTTGCGGTGCTCCCGCCCGATGCGCCGAGAAGCCTGAAAGCAACTGTCCGGGCCGTCCCGGGCAAGATCTCGGCCTCGATCAGCTGGGCTGATCCGGGCATCGCGTCGGGCAGTTGTAACAGGGAGTCGTGAAGTTCCAGGTCCAGGATGGTGCGGGCTGGCTCCCCACAGTCCAACGGCAGCACCGGGCGCTGCACCAGGCGCGGCAAGCCATCCACCGTCGCGAGCTCGACCTCGCGGGCAAGCGACATCCCGGAGCGCCACGGGGACGTGGGCAAGGTGTTGGCATAGTCCCAGTTGTTCATCCAGCCGATCATGATGCGGCGGTTCCCCGGGGCGTTACTGAAGGAGACGGCGGCGTAGTAGTCACGTCCCCAGTCGAGCCACAGACAGCGTCTGAGATCCGTGGTCCCGTCCGCATCCGCTGGAACGAGTGAATCAGAGTCGGCGGTGAACTGCACCCCATCGAAGTCGCCGACGAAGTACTGCCCTCCGGAGCCGCCGGCCACGGCACCCGGGTTGATGTTGACCACCAGGATCCACTTGACGTTGTCCGGGTTTCCGTCGACGGGGAGCGGGAACAGGTCGGGGCATTCCCATTCGCCTCCTGAGGCGTTTGCAGGACCGAATGTGCTCAGATATTCCCAGTTCCTGAGGTTGGCCGAGCGGTACAGCACAACCTGCTGGTGCTGGGCCTCCACCGCCACCATGACCCAGCAGGTACCGGCTGGTCCCTCGTGGCGGAACACCTTGGGGTCCCGGAAATGGGCCGAGCCGCGGCCAAGCACCGGGTTGCCTGCGTATTTGCTCCACGTCATGCCGGCGTCCGTGGAGAACGCGAGGGACTGGGCTTGTGTCCCGTGGTGCACCGAGCCTTCCTTGAAAGCGCTCGTGTAGATGGCCACCAGGGCCGGATCTTTCGCTGTGCCGAATCCCGAGGTATTGCCGTGGTCCACCACGATGCTGCCGGAAAAGACGTCTTCTTCCTCGTCGCAGGCGATGGCAACCGGGTGTTCGGTCCAGTGCAGAAGGTCGGTTGAGGTGGCGTGTCCCCAGGACATGTTGCCCCAGACGTTGTCGAAGGGGTTGTTTTGGTAGAAGAGATGGTAGATGCCCTGGTGCCACACGAGTCCGTTGGGGTCGTTCAGCCACGTGTTCTTGGCTGTGTAGTGAAGTATCGGCCGGATATTAAGGGGGGTGTCTTCGGCGGCGCCGGCCGGTTGCGTCGTTGTCTCAGTCATCGGAGTTCTTTCGGGAAGTTTGGGCCAGTTCCAGAGATTGGATCAGTTCTGCCCGTGTTGGCGGGTTCGCTCCGTGCCGTCCGACCGTTATGGCCGCAGCGAGCGAGGCGGCTGTTCCCAGGCGTGTGAGTTTGCCGTAGCTGTAGCCGAAATCGTCCTCGGGCTCGTCGAGGAGGCCTGCGATAAGCGAGGACATGTAGGAGTCGCCTGCGCCGACAGTGTCTTTGACGACTACTGGCGGTGCCGGCACTTGGATCTCGGCGGCATTCGAACGCAGATAGGATCCGGATGCGCCATCCGTGATGATTGCCAGTTCTGTCCCGAGATCAAGCAGCCGCCGCGCGACGTCGTGAGGGGACGTGCGGGGGTAGAGCCACTGGGCATCGTCCGTACTGAGCTTCACGACGGTAGCCAGGGCAACCGTCTGTTCGAAGGTCCTGAGTGCTTCAGTGTGGCTGTGGAGCAGTGTCGGGCGGATGTTGGGGTCGTACGTGATCAAGCAACGGCGGGAGAACAGTTCCAGCAAGGACCGGACTTGGGTTGCTCCGGGTTCCATGAAGGAGGCCAGTGACCCCGTATGCAGCACCTTCGGGAGGAACGTGGGGCTGATTTGGGGGAGGTTCCATTCGAAGTCGAATTCGTACTCTGCAGAACCGCTGCTGTCGAGAAGCGCCCTGGCAGTGGACGTGCGGTTGAGGTGTTCGGCTCCCGGAAGGAGGCGTACCCCCGCGGTGCCCAGGTGCCGTTGTATGCTCCTGCTGCGTTCATCCCTGCCCAAGGCGGTGAGAAATGCGGTGCTGAGACCTAGCCGACCGAGTCCGAACGCGACGTTCATACCCGATCCGCCTGGGAACTCGACGGGTCCTGCGGCGGTATCAATGATGTCGATTATGGCCTCGCCGACGACGACGACGTCCGTTTCAGGGCATGGGGGAACTGGGGTGATGTGCATTTGAGGTCCTTGGAGGGGTGGGCGCGTCTCATACTGGACGCGCTCGAGGTCAGGTGTTGGCGTGTGTAGGAGAGTCCGGTGCCGCTCTACCGGAAGTGTCCTTGTGTATTGGGGAGGCGACGGAATCGCGAAGGACCATGGGACAGGGAAGAAGGGTCGGGTGAGCGGCGAACAGCTGCAGGTCGGTTTTTCCCTCGATGGCGTCGATCAGGTTTTCGGTTGCCCATGCGCCCATTTCGTAGTGGGGCAGGGCGACGGTTGTCAGTGCGGGGTAGAGGTTTTCGGCGATGAGTTGTTGGTTGTCGAAACCGACAAAGGAGATGTCATCCGGAATCCTAAGACCAAGTTCCCCGGCGGCCCGGTACGCGCCCATGGCCATGCGGTCGTTGTAGCAGAAGACCGCCGTGGGCCGGCTTGGGGGTTTCAGGAGACGCAGGGCCGCCTGGTAGCCGCCGGGCACCTCCGAATGCTCGGACTGGACCAGTTCTTCGTGGAACGGCAGCCCGGCGTCCGCGAGTGTTTCTTTGAAGGCCCTGAGCCGGGAGTGGGTTGCCGGCACGTCGTCGGTGTTGTTGAGCATGCCGATGCGGGTGTGTCCGGCGTCGATCAGGGTTTGCACGGCCGACCTCGCACCGGCGATTTCGTCGGGGATTACGGAGGAAACAGTGTGGCTGATGTCTTCGGAGTCCACCAGGACAGCGGGGAGTCCGACAAGGTTCTTGGGGACGGCCAGTTTGCGGTGATACATCGTGGCGTACAGGATGCCGTCTACCTGCCGGTCCAGCAGATCCGCCACATCACTTTCCCTGGAATCCTGGGAGCTGGTGCTGGTGGAGTTGATGATCATGAGGTTGTACCCGCGGGCACGTGCCGTCTCCTCGGCCCCCAAAATGATCCGGCCAGCGTGCGGGGTGGTGGCGATTTCCTCGCTGATGAACCCGATCATGCCCGAACGTTGGGTGCGCAGGGCCTGCGCCAGCCGGTTCGGGCCGTATCCGAGACGCTGCGCCGCTTCGTGGACCCGTTCCCTCGTCTCCACCCCCACGCGGGCGTAGGCAACGTCATTGAGGACGTGGGACACCGTCGTGACAGAGACGCCGGCTGCGGCTGCTACGTCCTTGATGCCAATCGACTTGTTCATTGGTTTCCCACGTCCTTATGTTGATGCTGATTCTACGTCCGGGCAATTGCTGCGTGCGTGTTATTCGTCCCAGAGGCCGGATGGCGATCCCCGGGGGTCTCGCCGGGCCTGAGCGGGTTACTGGGCCACAAGTGCATGTGCCGCCTCGAAACCGACCGTGGGTGTTGCCCTAAAGGCGTTAACAGCCCTGTCTGCGATAACTTGGGCGTCACTTCCGGAATCAAGGATCGTATTCCGGGCTGATTCGGAATCGACCATGACGGCCGTAACGGCGAGGCGGTCCGAAGCCTCGGTCGTCAACAGGGCGTCCACCTGAGCCGAGAAGCAGGAGTCACTTGACTTGGAGTGAACGTCCATCGCCACCACGTGGTTGTTGGAGACGAAATTGCCGCCCCCCGCCATCAGCCGGATGATGACAGGCGTCGCACCTGTCGGCCGGATGCTCTGTGCGTCGATGACCTCCGAGAAGTGGTTGCCGATGACAGAGTTGTTGCTGCCGCTGATACAGAGAAGTCCGTAGAGGTCGTCCAGTCCGTTGTCGACTCCCAGGAAGGGTGTCCAGGGCTCGTGGTCTCGCAGGAAATGATTGGTGGCCACGAGGTTTTCCGAACTATTCGCTGCGAGAACCACCATCCCAGGGTAGAACGAATGCAGACGGTTGTTGGTGACGCTTGACCGCGTGACGCCGTCGAGATGGATGCTGCTCGCACCACGGGGGAAGACGTTGTTCGCGGTGATCAGGAGCCCGCCATGGTTCTGAGCGTAGATCGATTGACCCTTGAAGCCTGCTCCGACCAAGTTGTCTGTGATCTTTGATGCCTGGCCCCACCCGCGCAGTTCGATGCAGCTTCCGCATTCAGCGATGAAGTTGTCGTGAACGGAAAGCGCGTCCGCGTTGTAGACAGTGAGAGCGTTTTCAAGGTAGACGAACCCCATGCCGGTTACGCGGAATGAGTCATTGGCGTTCGCGACGTAGATCCCGGTCTTGCCGTTGACGTAGGTGTTCTCCGGATGCATCCCCGAGCCATCCGAGTTGAAGTGCAGCCCGTCGATACAGAAGTTAGAGAACTCGACCGAGCTGATCCGCGGGCTCCCGCTGCGCTCAACGTAGAAGGCGGCTCCCTTGGACTCCTCCCCGTCTCCGCCGAGGGGAATGTCGACGATAATGCGACTTCCTCCGGGCCACAGCTCATGCAAGTCGGGCCATTCGTCTTCGGGAACGTTGAACCGGATGCTCGAGGACGTAAAGCCGTGTCCCGAGCCATGGATCCTGAGGAAGCTGACGTCGATCACCACCTGCGTACGAAGGTGGTAGTCCCCGGGCGGAATGTAGATCACCGCGCCTGGCTTTCCGCCATTGTTCGTATCGGTGACCGTCTGCCGGTCCTTGATGTCAGCGATGATGCTGTTGATTACTTCACCGACGTCCTCGGACGGATTGCCGACGGGCCACGTAGTCACGTCGTAGTAGTTGTTGCTTGACATAGGTTCTTCCCCTTGTGTTGTGGCTTCTCAGCCCTTGACGGCGCCGAGCGTCATGCCTGCGACGATCTTGCGCTGCAAGAGAAGCGTGAGGAGGATGACCGGGATCGAGAACACGGCCGCCAGCGCAGTCATGGATCCCCAGTCCAGTCCGAACTGGGTCTGGAAGTTGGCGATCACCACCGGGGTGGTCTGGGACCGGATGGCGGTCATCAGCAGGGCGAACAGGAACTCATTCCAGGACGCGAGGAAGGCGAAGATGGCCGTGACGGCGATGCCCCCGGACACCACCGGAATGACCACCCGCCACAAGGCGCCCAGCCGGCTGCAGCCGTCCACCGTAGCCGCTTCCTCCAGGTCCTGCGGAACGGCCTCGAAGAAGCTGGACATCAGCCAGATGGAAAGCGGCAGGGAGATAGTGGTGTGTGCGATCGACAGCGCGATGGGCGTGTCGGCCAAACCAACACCGGCCATCATGGACGCGAGCGGGATGCCGATGGCGACGGGCGGTACCATCCTGGTGACCAGGGCAGCCATGATGAATACCCTGCCGCTGGGGGTCTTGTAGCGGGTGATGCCGTAGGCGGCGGGGATGGCGAGCACCAGGGACAGCAGGGTGCTGATGATGGCCGTCTGGACGCTGTTGATGAACGACGGGAGGACCCCGCTGCGGCCCAGGGCGTTGATGTAGTTCTCCAGCGTCCATTCCCGGGGCAAGATGGTCGGCGGTACCGCGATGGTGTCGATCGGAGTCTTGAAGGACGTGAACAGCAGGTACAGGAACGGAAAACCGTACAGCACCATGGCCGCGGCCAGCAGGATCCAGAGCAGGGTCCGCGTGCTGCGCTTCCCGGCCTCGAGGCCTTCCGCGTTGTAGCGGCGGCGGCGCCTGGGGGTACTTGCCGGGGCCTCGGTGGTAGGCAATGGTGGGGCTGTTGCGGTAGCCAAAGGGATCTCGCTCCTGTCATCTGCGGAGACGCGTGCTGCAAAGCCTGCGCGGCGTGGCCGGTTGGCGACGTCGGGAGTCGGCAAGGCGCCGTTGTCTGGGGTCTGGGCGATGCTCATCAGGTGTCCGTTCCGGGCCGCCAGATGGTTGCCACGGCGAAGAATGCGATCCCGAGCATCGCCAGCAGGTAGATGGTGCCCATGGCGCTGGCCAGACCTGGATCGCCGAATCGGATCATGGTCCGGTAGATCAGCAGGCTCATGGTCTCCGAGGCGGAGTCGGGTCCGCCGTTGGTTTGGATGAGGATCGTGTCGAAGGCCCGGGCGGCATCGATGCCGCGGACCACGAGGGCGACGGCGATCACTGGCCGCAACAGGGGAAGGATGATGCGGAACAGCAGCGCCGGAGCCTTGGCGCCGTCGAGCCGGGCAGCTTCAATGAGGTCTCCGGGGATGTTCTGGAGCCCGGCGAAGAGCACCAGGCACATGAAGGAGGTTGTGAGCCAGATGTCCGGAATAGCTACCGAGAAGAGCACGATGTCCGGGTTGGAGAGCCAGCCGATCTGGTTCGGGTTCTGCAGAATGCCCGCCTGGTACAGCAGTGTTCCGATGAGCCCGAAGTTGTCGATCATGAGGAACTTCCAGAGCAGGCCGGCAACGATCGGGGCGATCATCAGGGGATAGAGGAAAGCAGTCCGCCAGATCTGTGACCGTTTGCCCAGCATGGTGAACAGCAGGGCCATGCCGAGCCCCAGGGTGAACTCGAGGGTGACGACAATGGTGGTGTAGGCGAGGGTCCGCCATCCGGCGTTGGTGAAGGCTTCGGAGCCGAAGGCTTCAACGTAGTTGGCCACGCCGATGAATTCACGGGTGCCACCGACATTGGGGGAGATTTTGTAGAAGCTGTCGGTGATGAGCCGGATGAGCGGGTAGGCCACAAACACCGCGAGGAAAACGGCGGCAGGGGTCATCAGGAACAGCGCGAAACGGCGATCAGGGATACGCACAGGATTCTCTTCTGTTTGGTGGATCTTCGCAGCCGGCACCGCTTGTTGCAGGTGCCGGCCGCGAAGGGCTTACTTGATCAGGTCCTGGACCTTTTTCTTGGCTTCGGACAGCAGCGCTGTGGTGTCGCCGCCGGCCACGGCCTTCTGCAGGGTCGGCACGAGGACGGTGTCGACGATCTGCTGCCACTTGGTGGTCGCGGGGCGGGTGGCCGTGGCCGGTGCGTTGAGGGTGGCGATCAGCGGCTTGAAACTCTCGTAGCCGGGCTGGTCCTGGTACTTTTCGAAAGCGGAAATCCTTGAGGCCAGACCGAGCGACGACTGGATGCCGAGGTCGTTGTGGTCATACGCGCATTTGATGAATTTCTTGGCGTTCTCGGCGTTCTTGCTTGCCTTCGGAACGGACAGGTACCAGGGGCCCGGGACACCGGCCACGCCGGCGGAGCCGCCGATCATGGCCGCGGTTCCGACCTTGCCGTAGACGGGGGAGTCCTTGGGGATCTGCCGGTAGGCGTGGGCCCAGAAACGGGTCATGGCGGTCTTGCCCTGGTTGAAGAGGTTCTGGGCGGCGGCCCAGTCCACCTGCGCGGCACCCGGAGGAGCTGACTTCGTCATGCTGACGTAGAAGTCGAGTGCTTCCTTGTGGGCCGCGTTGTCGATCACGACGTTGTTGTTCGCATCAAGGACCATGGGCGAGCCTGCCTGCAGCACATGGGCCAGCCATTCTGTTTCCACAGCGCCCTTGACATCGGTGCCGTACATCCCGTCCTTGGTGAAGAACTCCGAAATGTCCTGGTACTGCTTCCAGGTCGTGGGGGCAGCGAGGTCATAACCGTACTTGGTCTTGAAATCGGCCTTGTTCTGGGCGTTCTCGAAGAGGTCCTTGCGGTAGAGGATGATCTCGGCGTTCGTCCATGCCGGCATGCCAATGAAATGTCCGTCCACGTTGGCTTCCTTCACCAGCGAGGGAAAGATGTCCTTCTTGACGTCGTCAGTGAAGAGCTCGTCGAGCGGCTGGACGGCGTCCTTGAAGTTGGGCAGCCACACCGAATCAAGGGCAGCGACATCAAAGGAGACGCTGCCGGAGGAAAACTCACTGGAAAGCCGGTTAAAGAGACCGTCGTAGGGGAGCTCGACAAAGTTGGCGCTGACCCCGGTTTCCTGCTTGCACTTTTCGGCCACCGCGGTCAGTTCGGCGTGACCGCCGGCCTCCACGAGGACGTTGATGGAGTCGGAGGACCCGCCGGACGCGGCCGGGCCGCCGGCACCGCATGCGGTCGCGGCGAGGATCACAGCAGTTGAAAGGCCGCCGACAGCGGCAAGCCTGGAGATTGTTTTTCGAGAGGACATCGCTGTCGACTCCCTTTCTCGGGATGGAATACGAAGACTGGATGATGATTGACAAACCGTTTTGCCAAAACGACTTGGCATAAGATTATGCAAAGAGCGTGGAGGGTGTCAAGGGTCACAAGCGCGGAGCATCATGCCAGCGCCCAGTCTCCAGCCAGGGGCTTTGCGGCCCGGCGTCGGGACCGCTCGGGGGCGGAAGCCCGGTGATCCGGGCAGGGTGAGGCGCGCGTCGGCACTGCCAAACTTCAGTTCCGAGTTTTGGCGTTGACAGCCACTACGCCGTGCTCCTAGTGTCCTCTCTCGTTAGCCAAACGGTTTGGCACGTCAGTAGTGAGAAGCATGACCACTGTCGTGAAGCCCGAAACAGCAGCATCACCGGCAAACAACAGGGGCAGCAGGGACGTGGGGACTGTCCGCTAAACGGTGTGGGGGTCCGGCCTCTGCCGGGCGAGTGTGTGCGTTGATACGCTGGGTGTGTCACGGGTTCTCAGTAGCTGAGCATGCGGGAGCAGCAGGCCATTGTTGTTAGCGGGGGCGGTCAGGCCGGGCCCGAGATGAGTCGGTTGCTGCAGCAACAGGGTCCCACACAACTGACGCCATCCCGCCCGACGCAGACAAGGCAGTCCTCGACTGTGCAACCGTTCTGTCCCTGGCCGTTCTCGACGCTGTCATGGACACTGCACTGCTCACCGAGTTGCCCTGGACCGAGTTGCCCTGGACCTTCAGGACGACCGGTATTACTCCCTGAACCTGAAGTTCGTTCGGTGCCCCGATGCCGGATGGGGCCCCGCCGTGCCAGTGGCCAGTTGGTGCGCATGGTCTGATCGATGTGTGCTCAGCCAAGGTGGACCTGTCGTTTCGCAACAGGTCCGCTGAACACAGCGCATGCGGAGTCCGGGCAACCACGCGACCGTGAAATGCTGCGCCTGGACGTACAGCTTGCCCGGGGCCGTCTGGGACTTTACAGGCTCATACGGAGGGCCGAACGGCCTCAGCCGTTTGACCCGGCTTGCCGAGGACCCCGGTGCGACGTGGAAAGCAGGACTACCCTTCGCCCGTTCGTTCTCCACGGCCGGCTGCGCGCCTCGCATCGGTGTAAACGTCTGCAGGACCCGTATCAGTCAATCCGTCACGACAGGGCCTCAGGGCGCGCGAAAACTGTGCGACGACTTGATGGATGCCGCGAGGTCGGAGCGGAAGAAGGCCAACACCTCCGCAGCACGAGCCGCGTTGTTGGAGGATGTCGCGACAGCACCCGCGAAGACCGTGATAATCGCGCAGTCGGCCGGGAGAACGCCGAGGATGCACACGCCGGGTTGCCCGACCAGTTCGCTGAGCTGCTGCAGGCCGAGATCGACCTCTCCCTCGGCGAGCAGGCGCGCCACGGGTACGCCTGGACGGGCCTGCACAAGCCGGTCGCTGACCTCATCGGTCATGCCCCAGTGGTCGATCATTCGCAATAGCTTGGTGCCGCTCGGTCCGGTGGAATATCCGATGCGGAATGCCGCGCGCAGGGCGCCGCGAAGCTCGTCGGCATTCGCAAAGGCCGTGCCTTCGGAACATGTGGCTGCATCGGCGCTGCGTGCGGCCACGCCTACGGCGACCTCCGACAGTACGATCGGGGCGATGGATGCCGGATCGACGTGCCCCTCGGCAGCGAGGCGTTGGAGAGCGTCCTCGGCGAGGAATACAAGGTCGAACGGCTCGCCGGCGGCTACCCGCTGGGCGGCGTCCACTCCGCCTACGGATTCGAGCTGCAGAAGCGGTAGCCCGGCCCCGGCGGCAGCTTCAGCAAGGTCGGCGAGAACGTGGCGGGTGGCCATCGACGAGATCGCCCTCATGCGGCATCCTCGAAAGTCTCGGCGTCTACTTCGGCAGCAGATGCTGGCGCATATCGCGCGCCAGAGATGGTGGCCGTGCCAATCAGCTCGCCGGCCCGCGTCAGCAGCGCGCCGTCGACAGAGATGTCGGCCGCTGCCATGTTCTCACGCAGGTGAGCGACGCTCGTTGTTCCCGGGATCGGCAGAACGTGATCGCCGCGGGAGAGCAGCCAGACCAGCGCGAGCTGTGCTGGGGTGCAACCGGCCTCCGCAGCCAGCTCACGCCAGGAGGCCAGCAGCGTCGCATTCGCACCCCAGTGCTCGGGCTGGAAGCGCGGCATGCTGCGGCGGATGTCGTTGGGGGCCAGCTCACCTGGGTCCGTGATCGCATCGGCGAGGAAACCCCTTGCGACCGGCGAAAACGCAACCAGGGTCACGCCGTCCTCGCGAGTGGCGTCGAGCATGCCAAGCTCGGCATTGCGACTCCACAGCGAGTACTCGTTCTGCACGGCCGCAATAGGGGTGATTGACTGCGCCTCGCGCAGTCGCGCGACCGACACCTCGGACAGGCCGATTGCGCCGATCTTGCCCGCGGCGACCATCTCGGCCAGCGCGCCCACGCTATCGCCGATCGGCACCTTCTTGTCCCACCGGTGCAGGTAGTACAGGTCGATGTAATCGACGCCAAGGCGGCTCAGCGAAGCATCGACCTGTGCGCGCAGAGTATCGGGGCGTCCATCGATGACTTTCACGCCGTCGACGGACGCCATCCCGCACTTACTCGCCAGGAAGACCTCGTCGCGGCGCCCCGCGATCGCAGCACCTACAAGCTCTTCGTTGCGGCCGCCGCCGTACAGTGTTGCCGTGTCGAGCATCCCGATGCCTTCATCGAGAGCTGCGCGCAGCATCGCCAGCCCCTCGTCACGCGACGGGGGGACGCCGTACGCGTGACTCAGCGACATACAGCCCAGACCGGTGCGGGGTAGCCTCACGCCAGCTGCTTCTCAAGCGCGCCGAGGACGCGGTAGCAGTCGATGACCTGGCGGATCGACGAGTTCGGCTCGCGCCCCTCGCGGATCGCGCTGACGAGCTCGCGGTCCTGCAGCTCGATGCCGTTCATGCTCACCGCCACCTTCGAGACGTCGATCTGCTCGTCGCGGCCGTTGAAGAGGTCGTCGTAGCGTGCGATGTACGTCTCGGTGTCGCCGATGTAGCGGAAGAACGTGCCGAACGGGCCGTTGTTGTTGAACGAGAGGGACAGGGTGCAGATCGCCCCGGTCTCGCTCTTGAGCTGGATCGACATGTCCATCGCGATGCCCAGATCCGGGTTGATGGGGCCCTGGATCGCGTTCGCCTGCACGATCTTGCCCGCCTGGTAGGCGAACAGGTCGACAGTGTGCGCGGCGTGGTGCCACAGTAGGTGGTCGGTCCAGGAGCGCGGCTCGCCCTTGGCATTCGTGTTCGTGCGGCGGAAGAAGTACGTCTGCACGTCCATCTGCTGCACGTTGAACGAGCCCTCGGCGATCCGGTTGTGCACGAGCTGGTGCGAGGGGTTGAACCGCCGCGTGTGGCCCACCATGGCGATGCGGTCGGACGCCTCGGCCGCGGCGAGCGTCGCCTCCGCGTCGGCGAGCGAGTCGGCGAGCGGGATCTCGACCTGCACGTGCTTGCCGGCCTTGAGGACCTCCTGCGTCTGCGAGGCGTGCAGACCCGTGGGCGTGGCGAGGATGACGGCATCGACGTCGTCGCGCTCGAGCACGGCGTCGAGCCCGACGACGGCGTTGGCGACGCCGTACTTCGCGGCGACTGCCTGGGTCGGTTCGAGCCGCGTGCCGCTGACGACGGTCACCTCGGCATCGGGGATGTTCATCAGACCGTCGAGATGTTTCATGCCGAAGGCGCCTGCGGCGCCGACGACGGCCACACGGATCTTGTCAGTCATGGGGGCTCCTTTGTTGCGGATGCGGTCAGTCGGTCGGGTTCGTGAGAACAAGGTGGCCGACGGCGGTGTTCGACGCCGGCACGTGGTAGAACCGGTGGTCAACAGAAGGCGCCTCGCCGCCGAACTGGTCGTCCATCGCGCCGCGCGCGATCAGCCAGTCGACGAGCTCGATGCCCTCGGAGCCCGCCTCATCGACGTACTCCATGTGATCCCACTCGGTCAGGCCCAGCGGGTCGGCGATGAGGTGATCGAGGAACGCGTTGTCCCACTCCTCGTTGATGAGGCCGGCGCGCGGACCCTGGAGCTGGTGGCTCATGCCGCCGGTGCCCCAGATCTGCACGTTGAGCTCCGGGCCGTCCCACTTGTCGAGGGCGCGGCGAAGGGCCTTGCCGAGCTCGTAGCAGCGGCGGCCGGAAGGCACCGGATACTGCACCACGTTGACGGCCAGCGGGATGACCTTGCATGGCCACTCCTCGACGTCGCCGAAGACGAGCGAGAGCGGCACGGTGAGCCCGTGGTCCACGACCATCTCGTTGACGAGGGTGAGGTCGAAGTCGTCCTGGATGACCGACTGCGCGATGTGCGCGGCGAACTCCGGGTAGCCCTTCACGTCGGGCACAGGGCGGGGGCCGTAGCCCTCGTCCGCGACCGGGTACTCTGCCCCGGTGCCGAGCACGAAGGTGGGGATGATCGACGAGTCGAAGGCCGTGGCGTGGTCGTTGTAGACGAGGATGACGACGTCGGGCGTATTCTCCTTGGCCCACCTGCGGGTCCACTCGTACCCGGAGAACACCTTCTTCCAGTACGGCTCCTCGGTTTTGCCGAGGTCCATCGCGGCACCGATCGCCGGGACATGCGAGGTGAACAGCGCCGACGTGTACTTCGCCGGGGCGTTCTGGCGCATGGTCTCGGACTTCTCGCGCGGCGCCGGCGGGACCCAGCCGTCGAGGTCCTTGAGGCGGTTGCCCTCGGGGCGGCGTCCGCCGCCGATCATCATGTCGCGGTAGGCGGCCTCGGACATGCCAGTCATGGAGCCGGCCATCTGCTGGAAGCTCAGGCCGTGTGTGGCGCCGATCTTGCTCAGGAAGTAGATGTTGCCGCCCTCGGCCATCATGGCGTTGAGGTCCATGTCCAGCACAGCCTGGCGCTGCTTGGGCGAAAGGGGCCACTCATCGAGGTACGCCTCGCGGTCGGCCAGGTAGCGCTTGCGGTTCTCGGGCTTCATCAGCGACATCGAGAACTGGTTGAGGTGGTATCCCTTGCGGGCCATCTCCGCGTCGAAGATGATCGTGCCGGGAACGTCCTTGTACGGCTTGTCGAGTGCCATGTCATGCTCCTTCGGGCCAGTAGAGGCGGCGCGGGTTGTCCACGAGCAGCTTCTGCTGGAGCTCGGGCGTCGTCGCGATCTGTGGGATGTAGTCGACCAACAGCCCGTCATCGGGCATGTGGTCCTTGAGGTTGGGGTGGGGCCAATCGGTTCCCCACAGCACGCGGTCGGGGAACTCCTCGACCACGCGTCGGGCGAACGGCACCACGTCGGTGTAGGCGTGCTGTTCGCCGTCGAGAGCGCGCGGGCCGGTGACGGACAGGCGCTCTGGGCAGGAGACCTTGGTCCACACATTGGTGTTCTCGCGCATGAAGCGCAGGAACAGTGCGAACTCAGGGCCGTCCGGGTCCTTGGACACGTCGGGTCGGCCCATATGGTCGACGACGACGTCGGTCGGGATCGCGGAGAAGAAGTCGTAGAGCTCCGGCAGGTCCTCGGCCTCGAAGTAGATGACCACGTGCCAGCCGAGCGGCGCGATCTTCGCGACGATCTCCTCGAGCGAGTCGGTGGGCACCCGGTCGACGAGGCGCTTGACGAAGTTGAACCGGACCCCGCGGACGCCGGCCGCGTGCAGCTCGGCCAGCTGCTCCTCGGTCACGTCGCGGCGGACCGTGGCGACGCCGCGGGCGCGGCCGCCGCTGCGCTGCAGCGCATCGACCAGTGCCCGGTTGTCGGCGCCGTGGCAGGTCGCCTGGACGATCACGTTGCGGTCGAAGCCGAGGTGGTCGCGCAGCGCGAAGAGCTGCTCCGCCGAGGCATCGCACGGGGTGTACTTCCGCTCGGGGGCGTAAGGGAACTGCTCCCCGGGCCCGAACACGTGGCAGTGCGCGTCGACGGCGCCGGCCGGCAGGCGGAACGTGGGCTTGGTGGGGCCGTCGTACCAGTCGAGCCAGCCTGCGGACTTCTCGAAGCCTCCCGTGGTGTCTCCGTGCGCCATGGTCACTGCTCCACGTACTCGAGGCCGGCGGCGGCGAGCGGCTCTCGCATGCCGTAGATATCCAGGCCCAAGACGCCCTCACGGAACTTCACGCGTTTGGCTTCCTCGTTGTCCTCGCGCTTCTGGCTGGCGTCTGCCACCGCTCCGACAAGCTCGCGCGGGACAACCACGACGCCGTCGACGTCGGCCACGACCACGTCGCCAGGGTTCACCACGGCGTTCGCGACCACTACGGGGATGTTCACCGATCCGAGGGTGGCCTTGACCGTGCCTTTGGCGTTGACAGCGCGGGAGAACACCGGGAAATCCATCTTCTCCAGATCGGCGACGTCGCGGACGCCACCGTCGATCACCAAGCCCTTGCAGCCGCGGGCGGTCAGCGAGGTGGCGAGCAGCTCACCGAAGAAGCCGTCCTCGCTTTCGGTGGTGCAGCCGGCGACGATCACATCGCCTTCCTGCACCTGCTCGGCGGCGACGTGGAACATCCAGTTGTCACCAGGCTGTAGCAGCACGGTCACTGCCGGACCACAGAGCTTAGCGCCGGTGTAGGCCGGCCTGATGTAGGGGCGCAGGAGCCCGACTCGCCCCATCGCCTCGTGGATAGTGGCGACGCCGAACTGCGAAAGCCGTTTGACGTCCGTGGGATCCGGACGTTCGATGTTGGTGCGGACGATGCCGAGGTTGTTCAGTCGCATTTGATGGTCCTCTCAGAGTCCGCGAGCAGTAAGGGCGCGGTCAAGCCTTGGGTAGACACGGCGGGCGTTGGCTTCGAACACCTGCGCGCGCTGCGCGTCGTTCAGGTTCGTGGTGGCGTCGACGTACCGCTTGGTGTCGTCGAAGTAGTGTCCGCTGCGCGGGTCGACGTCGCGCACGGCGCCGATCATCTCGCTCGCGAAGAGGATGTTCTCGGTCGGGACGACCTTGGTGAGGAGGTCGATGCCCGGCTGGTGGTACACGCAGGTGTCGAAGAACACGTTGTTCAGCAGGTGCTCCTCGATTACGGGCTTGCCCAGCGCCATTGCGAGCCCACGGAAGCGCCCCCAGTGGTAGGGAACGGCGCCGCCGCCGTGAGGGATGACGAGCTTCAACTCGGGGAAGTCGCGGAACAGATCGCCCTGGAGTAATTGCATGAACGCGGTGGTGTCGGCGTTGAGGTAGTGCGCTCCGGTCGTGTGGAAGGCCGGGTTGCACGACGTGCTGACGTGCACCATCGCCGGGATCTCGTATTCGACGAGTTTCTCGTATATCGGGTACCACGAGCGATCGGTCAGCGGCGGGGACGTCCAGTTGCCGCCGGACGGGTCGGGGTTGAGGTTCACGGTGACGGCGCCGAGTTCCTCGACGGCACGAGTAAGCTCGGCAACGCTCGTCGCGGGATCCGTGCCGGGGGACTGGGGGAGCATCGCCCCCATGAGGAAGCGTTCGGGGTAGAGCTCGTTGACGCGGGCGCACAGGTCGTTGCAGATCCGGGCCCAGGTCTCGCTCACAGCGAGATCTCCGATGTGGTGCGCCATGAACGAGGCACGAGGGCTGAATACGGTGACGTCGCTGCCGCGCTCGTTCATGAGCTTGAGCTGGTTGGCCTCGATGGTCTCACGGATGTCGTCATCGCTGATGCGCAGGGTCGCAGGATCAGGAGCGTCCGCGCGTCCTTCAGTGAATGCGATCTGCAGATCACGCCAGGCTCCGAGCTGTGTTGGAGCTGTGGTGTAGTGGCCGTGGATGTCGATAATCACGCGTGTCGTCCTTGTCACTGAGTGTATGCGGTGCGAGAGCGGCTGCACTTCGTTGGATCAGTGCTGCCCCAAATTGACTTTAGGGGTGTTTGCCACTGTGGTCCAATAGATATGCAAAGACAGAGCCATAGATAGGATCTATGGCATGACGTTCACCGACCTCAACCAGATCCGGACATTCGTCACGCTCTACGAGCTGCGCAGCGTCACGGGCGCCGCCAGGCGACTGCACGTGACACAGCCCACGGTCAGCTATTCCCTGAAGCGGCTCAGGGAGCGGTTCGGCGACGAGCTGTTCCGTCGCGAGGGGAACGACATGGTGCCGACCGCGAAGGCGACACAACTGTTTGGGCCCCTACACAACGCCTTGGCACAAATAGACGCGACCGTCATGGGATCGGACGTGTTCGAACCGACCGGATTCAGCGGCGAACTCGTCCTCGGACTCACCTCGATCGGCGAGCAGACGTTCCTCCCACCGATCATGACCGCCCTCGGTCGGGTCGGCGCCGATCCGCGAATACAGGTAGAACGGCTCGATTCGGACGAGGTCGAGAGCGGGCTAATCCGCGGCACCATCGATCTGGCATTGACCGTGTCGCGGATCGCCACACCGCGGCTGTGGAGGACGCACGTGCGTTCGGTCGAATACGTGGCTCTGTCGTCCGGGTCGCATCCACTGCCCGCGACCGGGCCTGACATGTTCGAGGGGAGGCGCTTTGTGCGGGTCTCCGCCCGTGGCGGGCACGTCTATCCTTTGCAGGCGCTGACCGAACACGACCTGATGTCCCAGGTCGTGCTGACCATGGAGGAATACGGCACCGTGCCCGCCGTGCTCGAGGCAACGGATCTGGTCGTCCTGCTGCCTCGACATGTAGCGGGGGTGTTTTGCGGCTGGTTCCCCCGCCTTCGCATCGCCGAGCTGCCCTGGCCCGCGCAGAGCACACCAGTGGAGTTGTACACGCGGCGCGAGGCCAGCCTCTCGCAGGCCCAGCGATGGTTCCGCTCGCTGGTGCTTGATGCGGTTGCGGCGGATGAATACAAGTCGTAGTCATAAGCGTCTGCGGGCGTCTCAAAGCCGTCATTCACGGCACTGGGAGAAGGCCCGACCACGTCCTGCAGGGTGCTGCCACTCGCTCTTGAGAATCGGCTGGATCGTAGGCCACCTCACCGACGTGACACAGGCAGGCTGCCCGTCGCCGGCGGGCCCAAGCGGAGTGCTAGCGTTTCGTCCTGTTCCAGCTGGCCTTACCCGGAGCGAACGGGCTACGCACATGGATCGACCATGACGAGTGCGGGTGGATCGTCAGAATCGCGTGCTCCCACCAGGCGCGGGCTTCGCTAGAGAGCTTCGGTAGAACCGCATCCTTGTCGGCGTCGTCCTCCGGACGTGGACGCAGCGCCTTCCAGACCAGCTGCACCTCGGGCGCCCCGGTCGGAATGCCGTCGACGTCGATCACTGCACGATCCCACGGCAGTTGCAGTCGGGGATCTCGTCGATAAACCCAGACGCTATCCGTACCGTCCTCGACGTTGACCTGCAGTACCCATGCGCCCGTTGCGTCATCATGGATACGGATCGGCTGCAGATCGGCATCCATATCAGCCTCTGCCCAGGGGAGAACGCCGTCGCCTGACGGAGCCCACGCGCTAAACGGCGCCGGCAAGTCCTGCACCAATTGAGGCAGGTCGGTAATCGTCGTGCTGACATCGATATTGGCGTGCTCGCGTGTGTTAGTGCCGAGCCAGTGGTCGAGCGCCACCCCTCCGGACAACCACCAACGCGCCGATGACGGCCCGAGCAGCTCCGCCACGACTCGCAGGGGCAGGGGTTCCCAGCGCGTCGCGAGGGTGGGTGTGGATGAGGCCATGGCTCAAGGTTACTCGTGGGCGGCGGTGGTTCGTCGAAATGGCAAGGGGTCGAAGAGGAAACCTGCGGGAGCAAACGATCCAACAACACGAGTTCATGCAGCCACGACTTCCGGGTGACATGACTTTCGGATTGGTTTTTTTACGTCCCTTTTCAAGCACGCCATGGCCGGGCAGGCGCTCGCCCGGTGAGCGCGGTGCCCTCGGGGACTCAGGTGTTGTTGACAACAACGATGAGAGTAATCCGCGGCGGGCGAAGCAGGCTAAGAAGTAGTCGACTTATCCGACGCCGGAGAAATTTCCCCGGCCTTTGTCCTGCTCATCCAGGATCCTGGCCTCGGGCCAACCGCATCGAACCCGGCAACTAGGAATCATGCAGCACCCGATCCGTACGGACGCGTGATTGCCTCGAGGAAATGCCCGTCAGGATCCGCGAAGTAGACGCCGCGTCCGCCGTCGTTGTGGTTGATCTGCTGTGGGCGGGACCGTCCCGGGTCCGCCCAGTAGGGGATGCCCTCGGCCTGGATCCTTGCGAAGATTCCGTCGAAGTCCTCCTCGCTGACCAGGAAGGCGTAGTGCTGCGGGGAGATGGGCCGGTCCGCCGTGGCGAAATCGAGGGCCACTCCATGGTCAAGGGGTACGGTCATGAAAGACCAAACAGGTTGGGGTTCCGGCAGCCCGAGTACGTTGGCCAGGAACTCCGCCGAACGGCGCTTGTCCGTCGCGTAGACGATGGTGTGGTTGAAAGCGACCGTCATGGCGACCTCCTTGGGGTGTGGCTGTCTGACACCATCTGACGTCCAGCCCCTTCAGATTTCAAGAGCGCGCGCTACATCCTTTGAACCTTAATTGGGCCAGCCTCAGCAACGGGGAACAACAGAAATCAGGGCACAATTCCGGGGGTCATCAGTGCGGACGACTTCGAAAATTGACAGCGGATCCCACTACAGGCGATCGGACCCTCACAGAACCAAGGAAGTGGGACGCCATGGCAAAACGGGATTCCCGGCAGTTGTCAGGCCTTCCTGAGAGGCTTAGATGGAAGGCACCGATAGGGAGTCCAGTGTATGCAGGGCTGGAATACGCTGCGAGTCCCCACGTTGGGCGCAGCATGTCCCTCGTCAGAGAGAGTTTCCGACACGGCCCGCGTCCCGATATATCGGGATGGGCGATTATCTCCGAGCTGTTCCCATCCGCAGCACCGCCGCATATGGAGCTGGCCGCGCTGCTGCGCGGCCAGCTCCTGGCATTTGATACCGAAGCCCGTACCGTCAGGCTCAGCGCTGGTGTGAGGCGTCGTGCGCGTGGGCAGGCGGAGCGGTAGCACCGGAGATGCTGCCGGTGATCCAGGACATCATGCCCGCAGTTGCGTCGAACGCCGGTTTGCGGTCGGCATTGGACCAGACGGTCTCCGGACGGCACTGGAGCAGGATCAGGTTGCTGCCCTCGGGGAGCTCTTCGTCCACCGCGAATTCAATGTCCTGAGGTGCCTGATGGATGCGCTCCAGCTTCTTGCCGAGCGTAGCCAGCGCCACCACCTCGTCATCCTGCAGGCACAACACATCGCGGCGTTCGGCAGGGACGTCCACCGGCGCGTCACCGCGGCGGTACTCGATGATCTTGTTGCCCACCACCCGGTCCGCGATGCCGAGGCCCACCTTGTCCACCACAAAGCGGTCCGGTGTCACTTCACCGCCCACCACTGACAGGCCCAGGCCCCAGCTGGCTTCCATCACGATCTTGGACCGGTCACCGCTGGTGGGGCTAAGTGTGAACATCACGCCCGCGGCGCGGGCGCGCACGGTTTTCTGGATCACGACGGCCATCTCGATGGCGTGCGGATCGATCTCCTTCTCGGCGAGGTAGGAGAGGACGCGGCCTGCGAAGACGCTGACATAGCATTTGTGCACGTATTCGAGAACGGCATCCGCGCCGACGATGTCCACCCACGTTTCGAACTCGCCGGCGAAGCTTGCGCCCACCGAGTCTTCCGCGGTGGCACTGGACCGTACGGCCACGGCGATGTTGTCCACGCCTGTGTCCTCGCAGAGCTTGGCGTACGCTGCACGTATCGCGTTCGCTACCGAGTCGGGTAGGGGCATCCGGGTGAACCGTTCGCTAATGGCGCGGTCGGCGTCGTCGAACGCTGACTGCTCCCTGCTGGTACCCAGGCCGTCGAGCACCCCACGGGTGAATTCCTGCAGGCCCCCGGTCTGGAGGTAGGCACGGTAGGCGGCCGCGGTCACTGCAAAGCCGGGGGCAACGGGCAGCCCGGCGGCGGTCATTTGGGCCAGGCCCGCGGCCTTGCCGCCCACTTCCCGGACGTCCTGGCAGGCGGGGTCGTTGAATTCTCGGGTAAACACGGTCAAACTCCTAGCGGACCGCTGCGGCGGTCTCAGTTGCACGGGTGGTGTCGGGGGCCGGTTCGAGGACGACGACGGTGCCCGCCTTGCCGTCGATCCGGACCCTTTGGCCGGTGGTCAGGCGGGCGGTGGCAAAGCCGGTTCCCACCACGGCGGGAATGCCGTATTCGCGGCAGACGATGGCGGCGTGGCACATCATGCCGCCGATGTCGGTAATGACTCCGGTGGCCACTGCGAAGGCCGCCGCCCAGGACGGAGCGGTAATCGGAGCCACCAGGATTTCACCCGGCTGCAGGAGCGGCAGGTCCTTTTCGGAACGCAGCACCCGGACGGGACCCTCGACGATTCCGAGGGAGCCCGGGATGCCGTTGAGCTTGTCAGTGGCGCCGTCGGAGGCCCCGAGCCAGTCGTGCACGCGTTCGGTGGTCACGCCGTAGTTCATCACGGCGAACGGGTCCGTGACCTGCTGCGGCGGGATGCCGTAGGCGGGCGGGGCACTGGCTGCCTGGAGCGCCGCAACAATCGGGCGGCGGCGGGCGATTTCGGCCTGCCAGCGCTTCTTGCCACGTGCCGGGACGCCGATCGCCCAGGAGTCAACGACATCGAAGAGTGCGGTGTCCAGCTCGAAGCGGTTCAGGTAGAACATGTCCTCGGCGGTGTCGAGGAAGCCGGCATCCACCAGGAAACGGGCCAGGTCCCACGCCTTTTCCCAGAAAACCTTGTGGGACCAGTGCTCCACGTAGATGTTGTGCTCTTCGATGTAGGGGAAGACTTTCCGGGCGAGGCCGAGCAGTTCGTCGAACTGCCGTGCCTCATCGCCGGTGAGGAGGGCGCGGTATTCGTCCACGATCTCGTCCCGTTCGTCGCGGAGCCGCTCGATGGGCCGGGAGATGTCTTCGCCCGCGGCGATCTTGACCGCATACCGGGAGATCCCCTGCAGGGGGATGGAGAGGTCGCTTGCCCAGGTTTCCTGGTCGTGGGTGAAACCGTACTCGGCAAAGTAGTTGAACCAGGGGTCCTTGGCCTCTTCGAACGCGGCCAGCCAGGTCCGGCCGTTGGTTGTTTCCGCCAGAGCGGCCAGGATGGTTTCCGGGCCGCCGTCGCCGGTGATGATGCTGTTCAGGTCGAGTTCGTGGGAGAGCGCGGCGAGCTTGCGCAGTTCGTCGTCCGGGCGGAAGGCGAGGACATCGACGCCGGCCACCATGCGGGAGATGGACTGCTCGCTGATGAGCGGGAAGGCCTGCTTGCAGAACTGGAAGAAGGTGATGTAGCCGCCGTAGCCCAGGTTCAGGAATTCGAAGTGGTACTGCCAGATGGAGAAGAATTCATCGATCAGCCGGTGGTAGTTCTCGATGACGGCCATGGCCGAGGACCGGCCTCGTGCTTCGGTGACCACTTCGGCGGGGTCGTATTCGGCCAGGCGGGGGAACTCGATGGTGCGCAGCGAATCGATGGCGCCTTCCATCTTGGCCTTCCACTTGCCGTACAGCTCGTCCCAGTTGGCGTAGTAGTAGCCGGCGCGTTCCTGGAAGATGGCCACGCGCTCCTGGATCCGCGCGGGGTCCTCAACGCCCAGCGGCGAGATGTAGACATACCCGTTGACCACGCGGACGTCCAGGCCCAGCGACACCGGCAGGGCGAAGATGCGGGTGCTGAACGTTCCGACGCCCAGGTACACGGCCTCAGCGCCGATGCTGTCGAACGGGTGGCAGCCGCGGGACCAGTGCATGGTGTCAGCGAACCAGAACTGGGCGTTCTCGTGCTCGGTGGTTTCCTCCGAGGGGACCAGGTAGTACGGGTACATCGACTCCCAGCCTTCCCCTCCGGCCGGGGCCTTGGATTCGTTGAAGAAAGGGAAACGTGCTGTGCTGCCCGGGGTGGTTCCTGCGGTGTCGGTCATGATGTGGCTCCTTGCGACATTGAAAGGGAGGGTGTGAGGAATTCAAGCAGTTCGGCGACGTCGGCCAGGGCGAGATCCGGTCTGGCGGCGCCTTCGAGCGTGGCGAGCAGTCCGGGAGATGTTGCTCCGGAGAGGACCAGGGCGCTGTTGGCACCCATGGACCTGGCCAGGTCGATTTCGACGGTGGCGTCGCCCACCACGGTGACCTCGGCGGCGGGAAGGCCCAGCCGGCGCAGCAGGGTTTCGCCCAGGGCGGCAGAGGGTTTTCCGACGACCTGCGGAACGGCGCCGGCAGCCCAGCCGACGGCGTTGGCAATGGCTGCCGAGACGCACACGGATTTGCCGAGGCCGCCATGGAACCAAGGCACATCCACGGTGGTGTAGAGCGGGGCGCCGGCGTCGACGGCCAGGCTGGCCGCGTTGATCTGTTCAGTGCTGTACCCGTTTGCGGCCCCGACCACCACGACGTCGGCCAGTTCCGGTTGCGCGGGATCGGCCAGGTTGACGCCCAGGCTGCGCAATGGGGCGGTCAGACCCTCCGCTCCGAGCGCCAGCACCCGGGCCCCAGGGTGGCGGTGGGCAATATAGTCGGCGGCTGCGCTGCCAGCGGTAGCGAAATCCTCGTCGCGGATATCGATTCCCTGAGAGCGGAGATGGGCGGCGTATTCGGCCGGAGTCTTCTCCGAGGCGTTGGTGCAGACAATGACGGCGTGTCCGGCAGCGTACAGCGCTGCCACCAGCTCCGCGGCGCCCGGCATGGCTTCCCCGCCGGCACCGCCGGCGCGCTTTGTGCGCATCAGGCAACCGTCGACATCCAGTACCCAGCCGTGGGAATGTTCAATGGCGTTGCTCATGCCGTGACCTCCTGTGCGGCGCCGGCGCCTGTTGTACCAACTACTGCGGCACCAACGTTGTCGGAAGGGCCGCGTTGAATGGAAAATTTCGTGGTGCCGTCGCTGATGGACACCGAGGTGGAGGGCCGGTCATTCACTGCGGCGAGCAGCCGCTGCAGCGTTGACATGGCCGAATTCTTCTTCGTGGCGTACATGGTGTCCACCTGCTCGGCCGGCATGACCGCCCGGAGCAGCAGTTCCTCGTCGCTGATGGTGGCGCCGAAGCGCCGCCGCAAGTCCGCGATGGTCACGTCGCCGCCGTCGTTGATGGGCTGTTGTCCGCGCTTGGTGGCCATGGCACGGTCCATCAGTTCGGGGTTCACCGCCCCGGGCAACGGGCCGAAGTCGCCGCGCAGCAGGTCGATGACCTCATCGGAAAGCTGCTTGTACCGTTCACCGGTGATGACGTTCAGGGTGGCCTGGGTGACGATGTATTGGGCAAAAGGTGTCATCACGATCGGCCAGCCAAGGTCCTCGCGGACCTGGACCGATTCCTCGATCACCTGGTCGAACAGGTCAGCGCGCCGGATTTCACCGAGCTGCCGCCGGGTGGTGGACTGCACCCCGCCGGGAATGGTGTGCCGGTAATAGGCCTCGTCGTACTCATTGGGGCTGCCGGCGGGCAGGTTTTTGATCCGCCCCTGGCGCTGCAGGTAGGCCGACGCTTTGGCCATGGCGTCCAGGTCCACGTTGACGTTGTGGCCGCGGGCCCGAAGGTTATGGACCAGGCGCTGGGCTTCCGGGTGCGAACTCCCGTTGGCGAGCGGGGGCAGGGCGCAGTGGATGGTGTCGATGCCCAAGTCTGCCGCGTCCAGGACGGTGATGGGGGACAGGCCAGTGGTGCTGTGCGAGTGGATCTCATTCAACCGGGTGGAAGTCAGGCTGGACTGCAGCAGCGGGACCAGGCTCTTCACCCGGTCCGGCGTCAGCAGCCCGGCCGGGTCCTTCAGGTAGACGCTGTCGATGGCGTCGCAGTCGTCGAGTTCCTTGGCCTTGGTGGCGAAGTATTCGTCCGTGTGGACGGGGCTCGTGGTGTAGCAGATCCCGCCGATGACTTCTTCGAAGCCGACGCGCTTGGCCATCTCGGCAGTACGCTTGGCACCGTCCATGTCATGCATGGGATCGATCACCCAGAGCCGCTTGACGCCGTTGCGGACCAGCAGCCGGAAGGCAAGTTCGAACACGGCGTCCGGGGTGCGGTGGAAGGTGATGAACCGCTTGCCCGTGGTGAGGAAGCCTAGCTGCGTGTTGGGCATCAGGTCGCGGGCGGCGCGGAGCCGTTCCCAGGGATCCTCCTGGTGGTACCGCACGGCGGTGGCCATGAGGGTGCTGGAGACCAGTTCGATGGCGTGGTAGCCCACCTGGTCCAGCAGGGGAGCAACGCCCTGGACCATGCGTGTGGTGACTCCGGTGGCACCCCAGATACTTTGGTTGCCGTCCCGCAGGGAGACGTCGACGAGTTTGACGTCGGTCATGAGTTCACCTTTTCCGTCAGCAGTTCATTGAGCCAGTGGGTGGTGACCGTGTTGTGCTGGAAGACTGGATGGGCCAGAATCCGGGACAGCAGCGGCAGGGAGGTGGTGACGCCTTCGATCTCGAAGGCTGCCAGGGCCTGTTCCATCCGTTCGATGGCGGCGGCGCGGTCCGGTGCCCAGGCGATCTGCTTGGCCATCAGCGCGTCGTAGAACGGCGGGAAGCGGTAGCCCTCATAGATATGCGTGTCGAGCCTGAGTCCGCCGGCGGCAGAAGGGCGCCAGCGCGTGACGGTTCCCGGTGAGGGCCGCAAGTCGTTTTCCGGGTCCTGGGCGGTGATGCGGCATTCGATGGCATTTCCGGTCAGGGTGATGTCTGACTGGGTGAAGGACAGTGGCTCACCCAGGGCCGCGAGCAGCTGTTCTCGGACCAGGTCGACGCCGGTGATCGCCTCGGTGACAGGGTGCTCCACCTGCACCCGCGGATTTACTTCCAGGAAGGCCAGCGAATCACGCTGTACGTCATAGAGGAACTCCACGGTTCCCAGGCCAACATAATCCAGGGCCTCGGCGATCCGGAGGGCACTCTGGTAGAGGAGTGCGCGGGTGGCCTCGGGGAGGGCGGTGCAGGGTGCTTCCTCCACGACCTTCTGGTAGCGGTATTGCACCGAACATTCCCGCTCGCCGAGGTGGACGCGGTGGCCGTGGCGGTCTCCGAGGATCTGGACCTCCACGTGCTTGGCGTCCTGGACGAACCGTTCCAGGAACACTGTGCCGTCCCCGAAGGAGGCTTCCGCCTCGGAGGATGCCAGCTGCCAGGCCTCGGCCAGTTCCGTGGTGCTTTCCACCAGTTTCATGCCGCGGCCGCCGCCGCCGTGGGCTGCCTTGATGAGTACCGGGTATCCGATGCGTTCGGCCAACTGCTGGACTTCGTTCGCTGTTTGTGCGGTCCCGCCGGCAGAGACGGGGACGTCCACTGATTCGGCGAGCCGCCGGGCCGTCAGCTTGTCTCCCAGCGCTCGCAGGGCCTCGGGTGACGGACCCACGAAGGTCAGCCCGTTCTCGGCACATAGTTCGGCGAAGGCCGGCCGTTCGGAGAGGAAGCCGTAGCCAGGGTGGATCGCGGTGCAGCCGGTTGAGATGGCGGCCTGGACGACGGCGTTCATGTTCAGGTAGCTGTCTGCGGGCCGGGGCCCTCCAATGGTGACCACGCGGCCGGCCCGCCGGGCACCCAGGGTGTCTTTGTCCGCGGAGGAGACGCCGAGGACGGTGTCGTAGCCGAGCCGGTCGCAGGCCTCAATGATGCGGACAGCTATCTCTCCGCGGTTTGCCACGAAGATGCGGTGCTTCATGAGGCGGCCCGGATGGCGAACAGCGGCTGCTCGAATTCCACCAGGTCGCCGTCCTTGACGAAGACGGCGGCCACTTCGCCTGCTGCACCTGCGGTCACGGAGTTCATGAGCTTCATGACTTCGACGATGCAGAGCACGGCATCGGCGGACACTGCATCGCCCACCTGGACGAAGGCGGGCTCGCCCGGCTTGGGTGCGCCGTAGTACGTGCCGAGCATCGGCGCGGTGACCAGGATGTGTCCGGCCGGAAGCGCGTCAGGGCTCATGGCGGGGGAGTGTCCGTTTGATGTGACGACGGCGGGTGCTGGCGCCGCAGGCGCAGGTGGTGCTGCCGGCTCTGATGGCTGCACGGGCACCGGCGGCGCTGCAGCGGTGGCCGCGGCCGCGACGGCGGCAGCAGGGGACTGGATTGCGCCCTCCGGAATATGGCCGCCCCTGCGTACGTGCAGCCGCAGTTCACCCTTCTCATACAAAAAATCTGTGAACTCGGTCTTATCCAGCTGCTCGATAATCGCAGCCAGTTCCTCCAGGTCAATGTCCATGTGCGGAATGTCCTTCTGTAACGCCTGTCCTCGTTGATCAGGCCCGAATGTGGTGTGTGCCACTTATTCACAGCGTAGGAAGGCATCCCGGTATGCGCAACGGAATCTGAAGAGATTCCGCTGTGCGCAATTTATCCCCGAATAGCGGCTCCTTCCAGCAGGCCCTTCTCTGTCATCGCTGCGGCCTCGTGGAGCGACCGCACATGGTCGGCAACCATCGACTTCTGGAACCGTGCGGTGGGGATGGCTGTGGTGTAGGCGGCGATGGGCTTTCCGGAGGGGTCCCTGATGCACACGCCAAGGCCGCTGACCCCCTGCTCCGTTTCCTCGAAATTCGTTGCATAGCCTGCCTTGCGGACTGTCGCGAGCTGCCGCTTGAGAGCAGGCATGGCATGGATCCGGGCTGTGGGCCACGGCGTCAGGCCGCCGCGGTAGATTTTCTCCAGCTCGATGTTGCCGAGTTCGGCGAGGATGGCCTTGCCCCCGGCGGAGCAGTAGGCCGGCATGAGGTCGCCCATCCTGGCTTTGACGTGGAGTGCCTCTTCTGACTCGATGCCATCAATGAAGCGGATGTGGGGCCCGGTCAGAATCATGAGCTGGACGGTGTCGTTGATGTCGCTGTAGAGCTTCTGCAGGGCCGGGCGGCCTGCCTGGCGCAGCTGGTTCGCCGAGAAATTGGCCTCGCCATGGGGAGTCAGCTGTGGGCCTGCCCGGTAGCGCCGTTCCCGGTCCTGGATGGCAAAGTCCCTTGCGACCAGCGCGCCAAGGAGCCGGTGGGCCGTGGACGGTGCCACACCGAGGCGCTCCCCGGCTGCCTTGACGCTGATGGATTCGCCACCGCGCAGGATGATCAGCAGCTGGAGCGCCCGGTCAACTGATTCGAGCTTGGAAGGACTTTCTATATTTTGCATAGCAGAATGGTGACACGCTCAGGCGGACCTGGCTAGCCCACCAATCCCCGCGAATCAGCGCCCCGAATGCTGCCAGCGCGGGACATCAAACGGCACCCGCGTAATTTCGCTAAGCGAAATCTCTAACATATTTATGGACGCCTCAGAGGAGCTGTGACTAGGCTCACCTCATACCTCTCCCACATATTCAGGCAGCAAGAAAGAAGACATGGACGTCTTGACCCAGATCCGCCAGTCACCGATGACACGATTCCAGGTAATGGCCGTAGTGATCGCTCTGACACTGATCCTCATTGACGGATTCGACGTGGCCGTGATGGCCTATGCAGCGCCCAGCCTCTCCAGAGCGTGGGGGCTGGACCCGGTCACCCTCGGCTTCCTGCTCAGCGCCAGTCTGTTCGGGATGGCCGCAGGTTCGATCTTCCTGACTCCACTCGCGGACAAAATCGGCCGCCGGAAGCTGGCCCTGATCTCACTGGTCATCATCAGCATTGGCATGGTGCTCTCCGTTTTCGCCGGTGAGGCCATGCAACTGATGGCTTTCCGGGTCATCACCGGACTTGGTGTGGGCGGCATGATGGCCAACCTGAACGTCCTGGTGTCGGAATACTCCTCGGACAAGCGTCGGGGCACCATCATCGGCATCTACGCCGCCGGTTATCCGATCGGTGCCACTGTAGGCGGACTGGTTGCTGCCCCGTTGATTCCGGTCTACGGCTGGCATTCAGTGTTCATCGTGGGGGCGGCACTGACGGTCCTGATGCTGGCGATGTCCTGGCGCTTCCTTCCGGAGTCCCTCGACTACCTGCTGACCCGTCGCCCGTCAGGTGCCCTGCCCAAGGTCAACGGAATCCTCGCGAAGATCGGCCGGCCCGCTTTGGCCAAACTGCCGGCACTTCCCGCTGCCGTCCGCCACCAGAGCGCGGTGGGCGAGATCCTGAGCCGGCCCACCCGTTTCCGGACGCTGGCTTTGTGGATCGGCTACGCCTGCCTCGTCGCGGCCTACTACTTCGCGAACACCTGGACTCCGAAGATCGTTGCGGTAGCCTCCGGCAATGACTCCCTCGGGGTGACCATCGGTGTGATCGCCAACGCGGGCGGCATCCTCGGCTGCTTCATCTTCAGCGCACTCGCCATCAAATACCGCAGCCGGCCCCTGCTCGTCTGGGCCCTGGTTCTGGCCGCCGTCGCCTACCTGCTCTTCGGCGTGGTCTTCACCCAGGTCAACGTCGCCCTCGTCGTCGCACTGTTCCTCGGGATCCTCACCACCGCCGCGATTGCCGGCTTCTACGCTGTGGCACCCGATGTTTACACCGCGAGGGCACGGGCCACCGGTATCGGCTGGATGATCGGGCTGGGCCGCTTGGTCTCCATCGTGGCCCCCATCCTGGTGGGTTACCTGATCTCCGGCGGCTGGCAGCCGGAGCGCATCTTCTTCCTGTTCGCCATCCCGCTGGCGGCCTCCGCCCTGTGCATCGTTTCGCTCGGCATGTCGCTCAAGCGCACACAGCCGCCGGCCCTGGCGGACACCGCCCTGGCTCCCATCTCGCCTGCCGCGTAAACGGAACCCATACTCTCCCCGTCAAGACATCGAAGGAAAATCCATGCGTTCAGTTGAAACCGGCGCCCTGCTGCGAGCCGCCCCCAAGCGTGAAGAATGGTCCGGCTCCCGGATGGGCCGCTTCCTGGCCGCCGTCGAGCAGAAGACCGGCCGGACCTTCGCCGGTTACGAGGACGCGTGGCAGTGGTCCGTGGACAACCTCGACGAGTTTTGGGCCGAGGTCTGGGACCACTTCGAGATCATCTCCCACACCCCCTACGAGGCAGTCCTGGGCGACCGCAAGATGCCGGGGGCGCAGTGGTTCCCGGGTTCCACGATCAACTACACAGAACACATAGTGCGTGCAGTCCGCAGCCGCCAGGACGACATCATGGTTAAGTCCCGGAGCCAGACCGCCGGCCGTTCCGAATGGACCGGCGGCCGGCTGCTGGAGGAGATCGGGCGCATCCAGCAGGGCCTGGTCCGCCAGGGCATCATGGCGGGGGACCGCGTGGCCGGCTATCTGCCGAACATTCCGCAGACCCTCGCGGCCTACCTGGCCACGACGGCCCTGGGCGCCATCTGGTGCTCCGTGCCGCCCGAAATGGGCCCCAAATCCGTGGTCGACCGGATCAGCCAGCTCGAACCCAAACTGATCATCGCCGTCGACGGCTACCGGTGGGGAAAGAAGGACCTGTCCCGGGCGGATGACCTGGTGCGGATCCGGATGGAACTGCCGGACACCCAGGTTGTGCTGCTCCCGTATCTCGACCAGGACTGCCAGGTGCCGGCCAACACCATTGCCTACCGCGACTTCACCGCTGAGAGCGCCGGCATCCGTTTCGAGGCCGTGCCGTTCTCCCACCCGCTGACCGTCCTGTTCTCCTCCGGAACCACGGGCAAACCCAAAGCGATCGTCCACTCGCACGGCGGCCTGCTGCTGGAACACTTCAAGGCCATGGGGCTGCACTTCGACATGGGCCCGAAGGACACCGCCTTCTGGTTCACCACCACCGGCTGGATGGTGTGGACCCTGGGCATCTCCACCCTACTCACCGGCGCCGCCGTCGTGCTGATGGACGGGGATCCCAACTGGCCAACGCTCGACGGCGAATGGTCCCAGTGGGCGGTACTGGCCGAGACCGAAGCCACCTACCTGGGCACGGGTTCTGCCTACCTCGCCGCCTGCGCCCACGCCGGACTTACGCCGGGCGCCACTTGGGACCTCAGCCGGCTCCGCGAGATCCAGTGCTCCGGCTCGCCGCTCGCGGCCGACGTCGCGGCCTGGGTGTACGACGACGTCAGCCCGGACCTGGTGCTTGCCCCCACCTCCGGGGGTACAGATATCTGTGCCGCATTCCTAGGCGCCAGCCCGCTGACCGGAGTCTATGCAGGCGAAATGTCCTGCCGGCCCCTGGGCGTGTCGGTGGAGTCCTGGGACCGGGACGGACACCCGCTGCACGGCATAGCCGGCGAGCTCGTCGCCACGAAACCCATGCCCTCCATGCCTGTCTTCTTCTGGGGCGACACGGACAACGAGCGTTACACCGACAGCTACTTCAGCGCCTACCCGGGCGTCTGGCGGCACGGTGACTGGCTCATCGAGACCGAACGCGGGACCTGGGTCATTTCCGGCCGGTCGGACGCCACCCTGAACCGGGGCGGCGTACGCCTGGGAACGGCCGAGTTCTACGCCGTTCTCGATGGCCTGCCACAGGTCAACGACAGCATGGTGCTGCACTTTGAGGACCCGGCAGGGGGCATGGGCCGCCTGGCGCTGCTCGTTGAAGCCCAGGAAGGTGCCGATACCGCACAGCTGGAGGCGGCGGTCCGCCGGGCGCTCCGAACGGAACTGTCACCCCGCCACGTCCCCGACGACGTCGTCTTCGTTCCCAGCATTCCCCGCAACCCCTCAGGAAAGCGGCTGGAAATCCCGCTCAAGCGGGTCATTCAGGGCGCCATGCTGGGCGAGGCCATGGACCCGGGCGTGCTCGTCAAACCGGAAGATGTTGGCGAGACCGTGCGGCTCATCCAGAAGGCGTTCGCTGCGTGACTACTACCAGAAACGTGAATCCGCCCTTCGGCACCTCGCACGAACCGTTGAACGTCGACAGCGTGGCCGCCCATTACCGCGAGCGCAACATGGCCGCCGTCGTTTTTACCGTGGACCGTGAATCCCAGACCGGGCATCCGCCGATCTCCAACCGTGAAATTGCCCGCCAGGCTGCATCCGGATGCTCGGCCTGGGCGTAGCCTGAGCCTGATCCAACCACCGACTAGGAAACATCAATGTCACAACGCGTACTCATCACCGCCGGAGCCAGCGGGATCGGCCTGGCCACTGCCAAGGCCTTTGTAGCCGCCGGCGCCAGGGTTCACATCGCCGACATCAACGCCGAGGCGGTGGCCGCAGCCAGCGCCGGTAACCCTGACATCACCGGATCAGTGACGGACGTCAGCAACCCCGACGCCGTCGCCGCCCTGTTCCAGGACGTCAAGAAGGAGCTTGGCGGTCTGGATGTGCTGGTCAACAACGCCGGCATCGCCGGCCCCACAGCCCCGGTGGACGAATACGACGCCGGCGCTTTCGCCGCCGTCGTCGGCGTGAACCTGCTGGGGACCTTCAACGTCACGCAGCGGGCTATCCCGCTGCTGAAGGAATCGGACGCCGCGTCCATCGTGACCATGTCTTCCCTGGCCGGCCGGTTCGGCTACCCGAACCGGGTTGCTTATTCCACCACCAAGTGGGGCCTGGTCGGATTCGCAAAGACGCTCGCCATGGAACTGGGCCCGTTTGGCATTACCTCGAACACTATCCACCCGGGCGCCGTGGACGGCCCGCGCATCATGGGCGTCTTCGAGGGCCGTGCGTCCGTCTCCGGCCGCACCGTTCAGGAGGAAGTCGACTCCGCGATGGCCAACCAGTCGGTGAAGAAATTCATCAACCCGGACGACATCGCCGCCCTGATCCTCTTCCTCGCCGGCCCGCACGCCCGCACCATCTCCGGCCAGATGTTCCCCATCGACGGCGACTCCAAAGCCGCAGTCTAATGAGAGCGGGGTATTTTGCCGCGCAGGCGCCGGCCACCGGCCGCCCCGCCGGGACAAACGCACTCCCCGTCATCGTCGCCCCGCCGGCGGGCAGCCCCTGGCGCGGCCGTATCGGGCTCGCGAGTCAGATCGCGCACCGATGGGTTCCCCGCGCCGATGGGTTTCCCGCGCCGCGTCCGATCTATACGCTGGAGACCGACTGACGGAAGGCTGGCGCCATGCGGAAACTGATCTACGGCATGAACCTGACACTGGACGGTTACATCGCCGCAGCCGGCGACGACATCGGCTGGGGCGGGCCGAGCGATGAACTGTTCCAGTGGTGGCTCGACCAGGAGCGGGCCAGCAGCCTGTCGCTGTACGGGCGCAAGCTCTGGGAGACGATGAGCTCCTACTGGCCCACCGGCGACCAGCAGCCCAACGCCACCGCGGCGGAGATCGAGTTCGCGCGGAACTGGCGGGACACGCCGAAGGTGGTGTTCTCCTCGACGATCGACAAGGTCGACTGGAACACCCGCCTGGTCACCGGCGACGCGATCGCCGAGATCACCCGGCTCAAGGCCGGGGACGGCGGCCCGATGAGCGTCGGCGGCGCAACGCTCGCCGGGGCGGCCATGCGGGCCGGGCTGATCGACGAGTACACGATCGTGACCCATCCGGTCCTGGTGGGCGGCGGCACGCCGTTCTTCACCGCGCTGGACAGCTGGGTGAACCTGACCCTGGTGGAGACGCGGACGTTTCCCGGTGGCGTGGTCCTGACGAGGTACGAGACGAGGCGGTGAGCGCGATTCCTCCGGGCCCTAATGGTGCGGACCGGTTCGAGCAGTCCAAGCCCTGTCAGCACAAAGAAGAACTGCGCTTCTTCAGCGGGGAGTGCAGTTTGTCGTTCGGCTGATCAGAAAGTCGAAATTCGAGGGTGTGTCGTTGTGCACATTTTGGGCGTCGAATGTGGGCCGGATCGGGCCGGATCCGGCCGAATTCCGTATGTTTCCGGGAAGTCCAGTAATAACGGGGGAGGGAATGCAGTTCGAGTCCCACCTCGGGCACGTGTTTTCCCCGTTCAGGGGCCTGCGGGCCGCTGACTGTGTACAAATCTCCTTTATGGGCCCCTACGGGGCCCATTCTTGCTGGCGGCCGTTGCGGTCTAGTGGCTCCTTCTCTTGACTTGTACAGCGGTGTTGCTGCGTACTCCTTCATGGCCGGGAGCGCGTGGGACTGCATGACTTGCTGAGACTTGGGGATCAAATCCTCATGATCGTCCCTGTCGGCAGCCCATCAACCGAATCGCCGATGCAGTCCTCGAAGCACTGTCTTGCCGACGGCGTCAGCGGGACAGCAGCACGCCCACCTGGGTCCGGATGTCCTGCACAATCTCGTCGATGCTCAAGGCGGCGTTCACGCTCGCCGCCATGCTGAGGAACATGATGGCGGTGACGACGTGTGCCGTCGTTGCGGCATCACCAGCGCTGACCAGCGCTTGCCTGCCCAGGACGGCAGTGATGGCCTCCTCGGTCTGCGCGACGATGGAGAGGGCTTCGCTGTGTCTTGGCTCCTCGGGATCGCCGAAGACCATCTCCCGCAGGTAAGTGCGTCCGTTGTCGACCTGGATGCGGTTGCATTCCACGATCGGCTGGACGATGGCCATCACCGCATCGAGGACATCCGATATGGTTTCGGCATCCGCCCGACCCCGCTGGAGTGCTTCGGCGTAGTGTGCGTTCTGCACGAGCAGCAGGAGTTCACCCTTGGACTTGGCGTAGAGAAACAGGGTCCCGGTGCCAATGTCCGCCTTGTCGGCGATCTGCTGGGTCGTGACATCCTCTATGCCGTGCTCGGCGAAAAGCCCGCTGGCTGCCGCGGTAATACGGTCCAGCTTTTGTTGCTTGTTCCGCTCACGCCGTCCGACCGGCTGGGGGGCGACAGACATGACAAATCCTCCGGGAATTTATTCTGACCACACTCAGTTATGAGTATCGTCATTACTGTAACGGGTTGAACTCTTCGCTAATTCTCCCACGCCGTTGGCGGGCTGCACCGGTCCGCCCGGGTGGAAGTGGCCGGTTTCCCATCAATGCAAAGGACTATGCACTCATGACCACGTCATCTACGCTCTGGCAGCCATTCACCCTCGGCAATGTGGAGTTGCCGCACCGGCTCGCCCTGGCACCGCTGACCCGGAGCCGTGCAAACCCTGACGGCACCCCCGGGGAACTGGCCGCGGAGTACTATGGCCAGCGCGCCTCGCTCGGGCTGATCATCACCGAGGGCACACAGCCGTCCGAGGACGGCCAGGGCTACTTGAACACCCCCGGCATCTACACTCCCGAACACATCGAAGGATGGCGAAAGATCGCCGACACGGTGCATGCCGGCGGCGGAGCGCTGTTCATCCAACTGATGCACGTCGGCCGGATGTCGCACCCGGATAACACCCCGCACCACCACCAGCCCGTTGGCCCGTCGGCGATCTCGGCCGAGCAGGACATGTTCACTCCAACGGGCCCGCAGAAGACCCCGGTGCCGCGTGAGCTGAGCGCCCACGACATCCAGGCCACCATCGCCGAGTTCCGCCACGCCGCAGCCTCCGCTATCGCAGCGGGAGCGGACGGCGTGGAGATCCACAGCGCGAACGGGTACCTGCTCCACCAGTTCCTCTCGCCGAACTCGAACCACCGCACGGACGAATACGGCGGATCGGTGGAGAACCGGTCCCGGTTCGTCGTCGCGGTCGCCCGCGCGGTGGCCGAGGAGATCGGGGCGCACCGGACCGGCATCCGTATTTCCCCGGCGTTCCCGCTGGGCGGAATCAACGAAGGGGACCCCGCGGACGTCCGGACACAGTACCGCCACCTGGTCGGCGAACTCGCCACCCTGAAACTTGCGTACCTGCACGTACACCACCTGGGTGACGACGAACTGCTTCGGTCCTTCCGCGACACGTTTCCTGCTGCCATCCTCGTCGTCCGGTCCGGTCGCGACCGCGAGCAGATTGCCGACGACATCGACGCCGGGCTCGCGGACATCGCGCCGCTCGGCCGATTCGCCCTCGCAAACCCCGACATTGTTCAGCGCCTGCGCACCGGCGCACCGCTGAACGAGCTGGACCCGGACACCCTGTACGGCGGCGGCGCGGCCGGGTACACCGACTACCCTGCTCTGGCACACGCCTAGTCGTCTGCCGCGGGCCGCCCGCCACCGACCTCACCCAACCCACACCCCTCAGAAAGAAGAAACAGCCATGCCATCACTCAACGGAGCAGTCGTCCTCATCACCGGAGCCAACGGCGGAATCGGCACTCAGTTCGTGCACGAAGCCCTCGCCCGGGGAGCTGCAAAGGTTTATGCCTCCGCCCGCACCCCCCGCACTTGGAACGACGAACGCATCGTTCCGCTCGCCCTGGACGTCACCGACTCCGCCTCCATCCAGGCAGCGGTCGAGGCGGCACCGGATGTGACCGTGTTGATCAACAACGCCGGCGCGTCGGTTCCCAGTGCCGGGATCCTCACCCATACGGACGAGGAGATCCGCCGGAACGTCGAGACGAACTTCCTCGGGCCTCTGTTCGTCGCCCGCGCGTTCGCTCCAGTCCTGTCGGCGAAGGACGGGGCGATGATCATCGACATCCACTCGGCCCTGAGCTGGTACGCCGTCGCCGGCATCTACAGCGCCACGAAAGCCGCGCTCTGGTCCGCGACCAACTCCCTCCGCCTCGAACTCGCCCCCGCCGGCGTGCACGTCGTCGGCGTCCACGTCGCATACGTCGACACCGCGATGGCCGCGCATGCCACCGACCCGAAGCTCGACCCGGCCGTGCTGGTGCGCACCGTGTTCGACGCCACCGAGGCAGGGGAGTACGAGGTCCTCGCCGACGACGCGTCCGTCCAGCTCAAGGCCGGACTCAGCGCACCCCTCGAAGCGGTCTACCCGCAGTTGATGGACGCGAACGCCTAAGCGCGCAACCGGCGCCACCGCGTTCAGTGAGCGCGGTGGTACCACTCCTGCCAAAGGACGCCGCGGCCCACGACGCCCAAGAGACGACCGAACGGGTGGGGAGTGTCTGAACAACGGTGGATCCGGGGCTGGAGTGACACGCCGGGAAAATCACGATCCAGGGCTGCGTTAGGGGCGGCGATACGTTTGGTCACTCTGCTGACGCGTTTGTGAGTGTCCTGTTCGAGCCGGCCAGCGCGACGAGGCCCCATGCCAATGGCCCTGCCTGCCCGTATTCACGGGCGGGCAGGGCCATAGTGCCTCTCTGCTCTGGTGGCGGGATCTGTCAGGAAAGTGCTGGTCCGTGTGCGAGGAATTCTACGGCGACGGGGGAGAACCGGTCGTGGAACTGGAAGATGCCGCCGTGGCCCGAGTCGGGGTAGATGATCAGCTCGGATCCCTTGATGCACCGGTGTAGGTCCTCGGACAGGATCGACGGCACCATGCGGTCGTTGTCGCCGTTGGCGATGAGGGTGGGGTGAGTGAGCTGCGACAGGTCCGACGGCGCGGAGCGGCCGAACTTCCGGATTGCTTTCAGCTGCGTCTGGAAGGCTTTGGTGCTGATCGGCTTGTCGCTGTCGACCGTGCGCTCCTGCAGGCGCTTGATGAACGCCTTCGCGGCCGGCTTGCCGGTGGCGTTGCGGTTGAAGAACAGGAACTCCTTCGGGTCCGCGCGCGTCAGGGTCGCGCGGAGGATGTCCCGGTAGGTCGTGCTGGCGACCTTGTCGATGTCCTTGCCGCCCCGCGGCCCGGTGCCGGTCAGAACGAGCTTGCGGACAAGGTCGGGATGCTTGAGGAGCAGGTCCTGGGCGATCATGCCGCCCATTGAGAAGGAGAAGACGTCGATCGTGTCGAACCCGAGGGCCTTGATGAAGGTGTAGGCGTCGTCGGCCATCGCCTCGATGCTGTCTGGAACCTGTCCGGTGGAGGCGCCGACACCGCGCTGGTCGAAGGTGATGACGTGGCGGTTCTTCGCGATGGGCTCGATGATGCGGGGGTCCCAGTTGTCCAGGGTCGCGGCAAGGTGTGCGAAAAACACGACGGGGATGCCGGTCGTGGGCCCCAGCTCACGGTAGGCGTAGGTGACGCCACCGGCGGTGATGGTGCGTGTGGCGGCCTTCGCGTACGAGGTGACGACGGATCCGTTCGGGGTGTCGGTGCTGCTCATGCTGGTTGTTCTCCTGGGTTGTCTGGGAGGGGTCTGGCTGCCGGCGCCTCAGGAGGGAAGGGTGACGACGGCTTTGCCGCGGAAACCGCCCTTGGCCAGCGACTCGAGTGCCTGTGGGGTCTGGGCGAAGTCGAAGACCTTTCCCACGACCGGGCGCAGCACGCCGTCGTCGACCAAAGAGCCAATCTGGCGCAACTGGTCGCCGCTGGCACGCATGAAGAGGAACTCGTAGCTGACGCCGAGCTTCTTCGCCTGCCGCCGGATCCTGCTGCTGAGCCCCGCGATGGCCAGGCGCAGCACAGGGTTCAGACCGGCTTTGCGCGCGAACGCCGGGTCCGGCGGCCCGGCGATTCCGATCGCCTTCCCGCCGGGCTTCAGGATGCGTAGTGACTTCACGAGGTTCTCCCCGCCGAGGCTGTCGAGCACCAGATCGTACCCGGCCAGGAGCTGCTCGAAGTCCTGCGTTCGGTAGTCGATCACCGTGTCCGCGCCGAGGTCGCGCACGAAGTCGGCGTTGGAGGCACTTGTGGTGGTCGCGACGGTGGCGCCAAGGTGCTTGGCGAGTTGGATCGCGATCGACCCGACCCCGCCGGCCCCGGCGTGAATGAGAACTTTCTGCCCCGGCAGTACGTTGCCTTGCTCAACGAGGGCCTGCCACGCCGTAAGTGCAACCAGCGGTAGCGAGCCGGCCTCCTCCATGCTGATCGATGCGGGTTTCAGTGCCAGATCGGCCTCGCTGATGGCGATGCGCTCGGCGAACGTGCCGATGCGGTCTTTGTCGGGGCGGGCGTAGACCGAGTCACCGGGCTTGAATCCGCGCACCTTCGCGCCGACACGGATGACTGTGCCGGCGACGTCGTTGCCGAGGATCAGCTGGAGCTTGTACGGGAGGATCTGCTTGAACTCGCCCAGCCGGATCTTTTCGTCCAATTGGTTGAGGCCAGCTGCCTGGACCTGGACCAGCACATCGCGGTCGCCGACGGTCGGCTCAGGGACGTCTGCTGCGCGCAGCGGCTCCTTGTACTTGGTGACGACAAATGCCCTCATGGTGTGCTGCTCCTCTAAGACGTGCGTAAACTAAAAGTGAGTTGATTCAATGTTGAGTGCACTCATAAATGTTGTCAAGTAGCCGTTCGGCGCGCGCGGTCATGTGAATGCTCCAGAAGACGTGGGAGTTTCGAAAAGGTGGTGTGCACACGGTCCACACCCGTAGACAGGCCCGAACTGTCCTCGGTTTGGCCAGTACAGCGGACAGGTTTGCTACGCAAGAAGCCGGCGCAGCGCTCCCGTTGTCGCTGAGCAATAGCCATCGTGGCGGCTCGTGTTTAAGCCAGTAGCGCCCGCCCCCGCGCGCCAGCTGAGCTCGCGCTCAGGAATGTTGAGCTCCGTCGCTACCTTTAGATCCATCAACGTGACACAGCCTGTGAAGCCCGTAGCCTTAATTCCCTTAGAACAGCGGCCAGGGCACCGCCGACATCTCAGCGCTCGGAGCCGGAAACCGCCCTGCCAGGCGCAACCGGGCGCAGCGCGCGGCGAGCGATGCTATTTCTTCGGCGCTGAGCAAGTCCGCCAGGTTTCGGCCCAGCCCGCCGTGCAGTCCTTCGCTGACGCGATCGATGCCGTCGCGTTCCTCGGCGGTCAGAGCTTCTCCCAGCCATCCCCACAGCACCGTGCGCAGTTTGTGGTCACGGTGAAAGGTGAGCCCATGGTCCACGCCGTGCCGGTGTCCGTCCGTCATGGCAAGAATGTGGTCGCCTTTGCGGTCGGCGTTGTTGACGATGATGTCGAACACCGCCATGCGTCTGAGCGTTGGCGAGTCTTCGTGAACGAGGGCGACCATCCGTCCGTTCTCATCTCGTCCCTCGAGAACGTGTTTCCAGCCCGTCTCCGGGACGTGGTCCGCCGCGACCAGGTTCACGGCAGTTTGGGCGGGGTCTTGCTCCTGCCAGAGCTGCACCATTCCTTCGCCCATCGGACCGTCGCGCAGCCAGGTGTGCGGCACGACGTCCCAGCCGAAGGCCTGCGAGACCATGTAGGCGGCCACCTCCCGGTGAGCCAGGGTGCCGTGGGGAAAATCCCACAGCGGACTTTCGCCTGCTATCGGCTTATAGACGACCACCACGTCGCCGATGCTGCCCAGAAATGTAGCGTTTGAAGCCGTCGTGATGCGGCCGGTGAGCGTCAGCTCGGCGGTCACTAGGTCCGGCGCCGGCATTAGACCTCGGGAGGGGTGCAGATGTGCCCGTCGGCGTCGATGGGGTAACCGCAGAGCGGGCACGTCGGACGCCCAGCGCCCACGATCTCACGGGTGCGCTTGGCGAAGGCGCGGGCGGTGCCGACCGGCATTCGCACCAGCAGCATTTCGGGCTCGTTAGCGCCGTCCTTAGCAAGCGATTCGTCGTTGTCATCAGCATCGACATCGGTGATGGGGTAGGCCTCTATTACAACCTGGGCCGTGGTTGGGTCCCAACCTAAGCTCATGGCGCCGGTGCGAAACTGCTCCTGAACGGCCTCGAGCTGGTCATTGTCGACAAGTTCAATGGGAGTACTCGTGGGAACGCTGAAGGGGTTGCCCTCGACGGTGATGAGCTGGTCGAGAATTTCGTCGATCTTCTCCGCGAGCAGAGCCGACTGCTGCTTCTCCAGGGCGATACTCATGATTTGCGTCCCTGCGCGCACCTGAAGGTAGAACGTGCGCGCCCCCGGAAGGCCAATAGTGCCAACGACGACCCGATCAGGCCAGGCAAACTCGTGAACACGTGTAGGCATGTCAGTATTCTAGGCACATGAGGTTCATGGCGCCTTGTGCCCTGCACCGCCGCCCACCGGCGCATCGCCAGAATGGATGCCGTTCGACAGCCACGACAGATCACCCGAGTCGGTGTTGGTCGCGTAGACGCTCGGCCGACTAGCGCCGTAGCGCACGATCGATACGGAGGCCGGGCCCACGTTAATACGCTGGAACAGGTCAAGGTGCATGCCGAGCGCGTCAGCGAGGATTGACTTGATGATGTCACCGTGACTCACCGCCACCCACACAGCCCCTGGCCCGTACTCGGCTTCGAAAGCTGCATCGTGGCGTCGAATCGCGGCCACCGACCGAGCCTGCATCGCGGCCATGGATTCACCCCCGGGAAAGACGACGGCGGACGGTTGCGACTGCACAACCGGCCACAAATCCTCGGTCGCGAGATCACTGAGCGAGCGGCCCTGCCACTGGCCGTAATCGCACTCGGTGAGATCGAGATCGACCGGCGCGTACGGCGTGCCGGCCTGACGATCGAGGATGAGCCGGGCGGTCTGCTGACAACGCTCAAGAGGGCTCGACACCACCCCGACCACGGGCACGGCCGAGAGCCGGTCTCCGGTCAGCGCCGCCTGGTCGCGCCCGATCTGGTCCAAGCTGACGCCTACGGCCCGACCGGCCAGCAGTCCAGTGGCATTGGCTGTGGTGCGGCCGTGCCGCACGAGAATAACTGTCGCCATCCACCCAGCCTAACCACCCGCTCGATCTCGGTGTGAACCGTACCGGGTCGCGCGCCGTCCTGCAGCTCCGCGTCGGATCCAGTAGTTCCCGCACTCTCAGAGCGGGTTGTGTGGGGTTTTGCGCAACTGACCGGCGTTGCCGGTCAGTTGCGGGGGAATCGAGGTGCCTCTGGCGCGGGCTGTCAGGTTGCTGCCCGATCCTCGGTCGATCATCCACGTCTCACGAAGGCAGTGCTGTCACACCGTGGGGGCGATGTTCTGGTTCAACCGGAATAGATTGGTGGGGTCGTATTCGTTCTTCAGTTGAACGAGCCGCCGGTATGTATCCGCCGGGTACGACGCCCTGACGAGCGTCATATTCGCTTCACCTGTGAAATTCACGTAGGCCGCCACATCCGGACCGAGCGCGGACGTCACGCCCCGGGCCCATTCGACGACATCCGTGAAGCCTTCCGCCGTCGGCGTGCGCGCAATGACGTTGACGATGAATTCCTGGTCGCGGAGTGCGAAGGCCGTTGCTTCGGCAGGTACCCTGCCGACCGCGCCGCCGAGGTGGTGCAGGTGAATCTCCGTCATGGCGTTGGGCGATGCTGCAAACGAGTCCAGCAGCACGCGCACGGACGCGTCGTCGGCGGCGCGCAGAAATGCCGAGCGGAAATAGTTGTGCACGCCCCGCGGGTACAGCGGATCGAGCGCCTGCTGCCACCCCGCGTACGGGTGGGCGGCGAACACATCGGCGATGACCGTGCCCAATGACCGGAAGGGCGCGGTGGCAGCCTCGCCGGCATCTGGATCGCCGCTCCAACACCCTCCCACAGCGATGACCGGCTTGCCGTGCACCCATTCTGGCAGGAAAGGGACCGGCGGCGCCGTGGTCATGTTGACCAGCGTGGTCAGCTCATCGGGGGCCGCCGCGCACGCCGCCCGATAGCCGCGCAACACCTGCTCCGCCTCTTCCGCGGGGTAGAAAACCAGGCCGGAAAGGACGGTGGGCCCCACTTCGTGCAATTGATACTCGAAGGACGTCACCACACCGAAATTGCCGCCGCCGCCGCGCAGTCCCCAGAACAAATCGGGGTTCTCGTCGGCACTGGCGTGAATAAACTGCCCGTCAGCGGTTACGACGTCGGCGCCGACCAGATTGTCGCTGGCCAGCCCGTGCTTGCGCACGAGCCAGCCGATGCCGCCGCCTGTGGTGAAGCCGGCGATGCCGGTCGAGGACACCAGGCCACCGGTCACCGCAAGCCCGAATTGCTGGGTCTCTGCATCCAGGTCCTTCCAGGTACACCCTGCCTGTGCCGCCACGCGGCGGCGGGCAGGGTCCACCTGGACCCCCTTCATCAGCGAAAGGTCCAGCACGATACCATCGTCGACGGTGGAAAACCCTGGGATCGAATGGCCACCGCCGCGAACCGACAACGGCAACCCCTCGCTGCGCGCGAGATCGACCGTGCGGATCACATCTGCTACCCCCGCACAAAGCGCGATGAGCGTCGGGCGGCGGTCGTGGGCCCCGTTCCAGATGCTGCGTTCGTGGTCGTAGTCCGCGTCCCCCGGCCGGACGACAGTGCCGCGCAGGCCGGCGGCGAACTCGGCGATGGTGGCCTCACCGATGCGGGTCGGCCTAGTCTGCGTCGTTGTCACGATGCGTTCCTCCTGTTAGCTGTTTGCTTGTCAGATCCATTTGTCAGATCCAGGAAAAACGCTAGTGAACCGTCCTCAACGAGCACTCAACGCCGTCTCAACATCATCATCCGAGTCCCGCCTGCGCAGTGCGGCCAGCCGCTGACCGGCGATGAGGCATCTCGTTCGGTCGAAAATCGCCCCCGCCCTGTCAATTTCGCGGGCCGCCCGATGTGGGTCGCCGAGCTCGTTGGATAGCTCTGCCACCATCAACCGCTGCCAGCCAGTGTGTCGCCGCCATGGGGCGACCTTTTCCGCTGCCTGCCTGTACATTTCCCGCGCTGCCCGGACCTCCCCGGAGATCAGTTCGGCGGCACCGAGAATGGTCAGCGTGGCGCCCATCCCCACCTGGTCTCCCGCGGACTCGAACCCTGAAAGGCAACGCCGAGCGTCTGTCAGGCCGCGGTCGATATCACCACCCATGGCGCGGAGCAGGGCGATATTGATCTCGGTCAGCAGCTCGCCGCGCCGGTCGCCCAGGCCGAGCCGAAGCTCCCGCGCCACTGAGAGGGCCTCATCGGCCGCGCTGTGGTCGCCACAGTCGCGCAGAATGCAGCCAAGTTGGTGAAGTGTTTGCGCCCTAGCCAGGTCATCTCCCAACTCGGCGAAATGTTCGGCCGCATCCGTGATGACGGATATCGCAAACTGCGTGTCTCCCGAAAGCCTGGCCGCGTAGCCGATCGCGGACAGCACGTAGCCTTTGGCTTGGATGACGCCAACCCGCCGGCCCAACAGCAGGGTCTCCTCGACGCAGGGGACCAACCGTCCGGCGATCGGGACCAGTTGCAGGCTGGGCGTGATCACCGGCAGGAAGGGGGGAGTGCTGGTCTCAGACTGTGCGAGTTCGCTCAGGCAGGTGTTTAGGTGACGTGCGGCGAGTGGTCCGTCCTCGCGGGACAATGCGCACTGGCCGAGCAGCCAACTGCTGGCAGCGGCATGTTCGGGTCTGCCACCCTCGACTGCCTCGGTGTGCACGTCGGCTGCCAGCTGTTCGGCCTCGTCCAAGTCGAAAGTGCTCCAGGCGAGCGAGGTCTCAATGAGCCGGGCCATCGCCACCTCGTCGGGGTTGCCGATCTCCCGCATAATTGCCAGGGCCTCCGCGCCGAGCGCCCGATGCCGGTCGCCGCGGCCCTGCCGGCTGTCCAGCCCGGTCAGGCCGATCAGAGCAGCCGCGCGAGGCCGGGTCGGGCCGGGAGCCACCGCCAAGGCACGCTCGACCCAACGTGCTCCCTCGACCGCGTGACCGCGGAGGAACCAGAACCGCCACAGGCTGGCGGCGAGCCGGAGCGCGGTCTCGGGCTCGTGGGCGCACGACCAGCGCAACGCAGCGCGCAGGTTGTCGTGCTCGCGGTCGAGCAACTTCGGCTGTTCGATGACCACCCCGGTGGCCCGTTCGGGATTGTGGGATTCGGCGACGGCAAGGAAGTAGGCGCAATGCGCGGCCGCCAGTTGAGCAGCCTCACCTGCATGATCGAGATTCTCCTGGCCAAACTGGCGGACCGTCTCCAATTGCCGGTATCGGGTCCCGGCGCCGCTCCTTTCGGCGACCACCAAAGACTTGTCCACCAGCTTGGCCAACAGGTCGAGCAGTTCGATCTGCTGGAGGGGCGCGTCAGCGCAGACTGCTGCCACAGCGTCGAGGGTGAAACCACCCGCGAACACAGACAGCCGGCGCAACAGAACCTGCTCCGGTTCGGTGAGCAGTTCGTGGCTCCATTCCAAGGTGCCGCGCAGCGTCTGGTGCCGCGTGACGCCGCTGCTTCCCCCGCCGAGCATGGACAAAGCATCGCCCAGTCTCTGGACGATCTCGGCGGGTTCGAGTACGGCCGTCCTGGCCGCGGCCAATTCCAGGGCCAGCGGCATCCCGTCGAGCCGTCGGCACAACTCTGTCACCCCCTGCGCGTTGTCGGCGTCGAGCGTGAAACCCGGCCGGACCTGCGCTGCCCGCTCAACGAAAAGCCGGACAGAGGGCAGACGGCCCAGCGCGGCCAGGTCGGGAGCGTCGGTCCGCAGGGGCGAGGGAAGGGGCAATGACGGCACCCGGTAGGTGTACTCCCCGTCGGCATGGAGTGGTTCCCGGCTGGTCGCCAGCACCTTGACCCCAGGGGATCCGTCAAGTAGCGCGGCGACGAGTTGCGCACAGGCCGGGAGTAAGTGTTCGCAGTTGTCCAGCACGAGGAGCAGCGAGCGTCGCCGCAGTTGGTCGACCAGCGCTTGCACGCCGCTTGGTGCCGTGCCGGAATCCAACCCGAGGACCTCGGCTACGGCATCGGCCACCAGCAGCGACTCCCCAACGGCCGCGAGGTCCACGAACCAGACTCCGTCCGCGTACTCAGGACGAGCTGTCTTCGCGGCCTCCAATGCCAGTCTGGTCTTGCCGCTGCCGCCGGCCCCGGTGAGGGTGAGCAGGCGAGCGTGGGCCAGCAGCCGCTCGACGTCAACGAGCTCACGCTCGCGCCCGATGAAGCTCGTCAACGGGGATGGCAGATAACCGACGGCATGGTCTTTGCCGGTCACGCCGGCGGGCTGGTGGAGGCGTTCTTCGGGCGGCGAGCCGGTCAACAACTCGCGAAACAGTCCCGTGGTCCGGGTGTCCGGGTCGGTCCCGAACGCGTCGAGGAGTTCGTCGACCAGCCGCTCATATCGTGCCAATGCTTCCGACCGCCGGCCCATCCCGGCCAGCACCACCATCTGCGCGCGCACGGCTCCCTCGTGGACGGGATCGGATTCGAGCGCATGGGTGAGGATGACCAACGCTTCCTCCGGCGCGCGCTGCGCCACTGTGGACGCCAGTTTCACCAGTACCTCGCGATGGATTTCCCGGAGCTCATCGCGGCGTATCGTCAGCCAGTCCGCATCCGGCAGCTCCGGCAGAAGATCACCACTGTATAAGTCGGCCGCATCGCGCAGGCCTGCCTCGACACCTGCAGCCAACGCTGCCATGGCCGAACGCTCGAACTGCAGGACATCGACGTCGACCGGGCCAGTGTCATCCAGCACGACCACTTCACCGCGGATGGCGAGCAGCCCGTCGCTGCCGGCTCCAGCGCTAGCGAGCGTTCGGCGAGCGACGTACAGGGTCTGATGCAGATTCCGTGCGGCGGCCCCCGGCTCCATGCCAGGCCACAGACGGTCCATTACCTGCTCGCGACGGCCACGCTGACCAGGCGCCAGCGCCAGCATTGCCACCACGGCCTTTGCCTTTTGCAGCCTCCAGTGGCTGTTCTCGACGGCGTTCCCGTTGACGTACACGATGAACGAGCCGAGAAGCTGGATGCGCAACCCGCGTTGGGTAGGCCTCATGGTTCTTCAGTATCCGCTCACCAACCGGCGTTGTCGAACAACGAAATTTCCCACACGCTCGCTGCCTTGGCGCACTCTGTGAGCCGGCCCATCACTTGCCTGCAAACCAGCAGAACCACACCAGCCAATCGCCCCCGTCCGGCTCGATTCAGCAGTTTGGGTCGACTGTAGTGAGGCAACGTGGGAAAGTTTGTCTCCTAGTGCCTGGACAAGCGTGGACGGGATCGCTCAATGAGGCTGGACGTCGCAGCTGCTGCTGTGAGGGCTGTCGCCAGCAGAAGCGGTGCCCAAACCGTTTGTGCGATGGTTGCACCCGCGACGGCTGTCCCGGCTGATCCCGCAGCGATCTTGAGCGCGCCTACCCAGATGAAGACTTGGCCGCGAGCCTCGATGGGTGCGTATTCACTGCGCGCGGCGAGTGTTGCCGCGAAGAAAAGCGCGTTGGCAACCCCTGCCAGACAGAAAGCAATAAGGGAGGTGGGGAGTGTCGGAGTAAGCATCACCAGTATCAGCGTTGCCGCGACCAGTGCAGCAAGGGAGCTCATGAGAGGGTCTGCGTCGCGGCGAAGCGGCCGAAGCATGAGCCCTGCTGATCCGAGGAGATTCCCTATCCCATATGCCGCGACCAGTGTTCCGGCGGCTGATGCTCCGCCGAACCCGGGACCTGTCGCAACGGCGTAGATCGGTAACGCGGCGACAGAGAACGCGACGGTCACGGTGAGCCCGAGCGTGCGGCGAAGCGGACCACGTTCCCAGATGAGGCTCAGTGTTCGCCCGGGCGATGGCACCTCAACTGCCTAATTGATGCTCCCAAGAGCCCGGCCAACCAGCCAGGCATCCCGCAGGCGTGCGCGAGCAGCACGATAGCGACCACTGCACCCCCGTCTGCACTGCGAACCAGCGTCGCGGCGAAGACGTAGCGCGCCAGCGCCCCGACCCGACGGTCCTTCCTGCGTGGAACGCCGAGGCCAGCGCTACGAGTTAAGCCCGAGCTCATCGACAATCCTGCCAACATGGGCGCGCTGATTCGCGGTCAATCCCTGGAGGGGAAGCGGCAGGCACGATGTCGAGGCCAGTCCCAACTGTTCCGCTATTGCCGCAACGACCCGGATACTCCCGCCAAACTCGGCAAACGACTCCCACAACGGTGCGAGCCGTTCGGACTCCGCTAACGCATCGGAGGCCCGCCCTTCCAGCGCGGCCCTGGTGATCCGCATCGCCAAAGCGGGCAACGTGCCGCCGATGACCGAGTACCAGGCATCGCACCCGGCAGCCAGCCCGGCGGCGGCCCTGGCGTCACCGGAAACTCCGATCGTCACGTGCGCCGGGACGGCGGCGCGGATTTCCTGAACCCGCGCCTGGGCCTGCTCCGGATCGACCGGCACGCCCGGGATTTTGATCGAAGCGATACCGGGCAGCTCCGCGATGCGTCCGTAGAGCTCGGTCGTGAACGTGAAGTGGGTAGTGCCTGGGTTGTCATAGACGATGACGGGCAGCGACGAGCCCGCGGTGACGGTCCGGAACAGTTCGAACACATCATCGTCGGTGAGGGGCTGATACGTCATCGGGGCGAGCAGAACACCCGAAGCTCCGGCCCGCTCCGCGTTCTCAGCATTGGCGAGGACTTCCGAGGTCCGCAACGCACCGACACCAATGAACACGGGTGTCTCGCCGGCGTGCCCAACGGCAAGGCGGGCGACGCGGCTCCGTTCCTCGCCGCTCAGGTACGCGTAGGAGCCCGTGGATCCGAGCGCGGTGATGGAGTCAACCTTCGCCTTCGAGAGCCGTTCGATCATGCGAACGAAGGCATGCTCGTCAACAGCGTCATCTGCCAGAGGGGTCAAGGGGAAGGTACTCAAGCCGGTGAACATGGTCATAACTCCTTTGTTTGAATCACAGGGAAGGTCACAGAGCCGCTGCCTGGGCGGGCCGAGCTGCGGGGCACCTGCAAGCAGGGAATTCTCGCGCAGCGACAGTCTGGTGGACCCGCCTGGCTGGAGGACTGTGGCCTACTTCGGCCCTTGGCCGATGAGGTCGGGGGCGGTGCGGGCGCCGGCGTGTTCGCGGGAGCGCGGTTGCCGTCGGCCACCGCGTTGCGCGGCGGCCCCTGCAAGGACGACGAGCGTGATGCCACCGAATTGGGTGGGCGAGGGTTGCTGGTGCAGCACGAGCAGCCCAAGGAGCACGCCGATGGCCGGTTCGAGGGCCATCAGGGTACCGAACGCGGTGGGCGTCATCCGGCGCAGGGCGAGCATCTCGAGCGCCATCGGCAGCACCGGCATCAGGACGGCCAGTCCGAAGGCCGAGGCGAGGATACCGAGGTTGAGGTGTCCGGCGGACTGCGGGATGCCGACGACCGCTGCCGTGGCAGCGGCGACGGGAACGGTGAGTGAAAGCGCGCCGATGCCCGTGAAGCGGTCGCCGATTCGTTGGGTCAGCAGGATGTAGACGGCCCACCCGATGGCCGCGAGCCCTGCGAGGCCGATACCGGCAAGGTTGATGTCGCCAGCCCAGGGTTCGGTCAGCAGGACCACTCCGAGGAGTGCCAAGGCCGGCCAGATAAGCGCCCGTGCGCTGTGGGTGCGCACCGCGGCGACGGTCAGCGGACCGAGGAACTCGATCGCGACGGCGGTGCCCAGCGGGATACGCTCAATGGAGGCCAGAAATGCGATGGTCAAGAGTCCGGTCGCGACGCCCAGCCCCAGAAGCACGGGGACGTCGCGGCGGCGTAGCGCGCGCAATGGGGGGCGGGCAACGGCCAGGAAGACGAGCGCCCCCACGCTGAGTCTGAGCCAGGCGGTTCCGGCCGGCCCCACCGCGGCGATCAGATCCACTGACAGGGCCGAACTCAGCTGGACTGAGAGCATGGCCGCCACGGCCAGCCCCCACGGCGGAACGGGGACATTCTTGGGGGCGCGCTGGCTCACGGCTGGCCCCTTCGGGCCTGCCGGTCACCGATCGCGCGTATCCGGGAGTGGACAAGCATGTCAGTCTCCTTCGTTGGCTGGCGTGCCAGCGGCTATCAGGCGGCGGGCAACGCCGACGTCGGGACCCAGCAGGGTCAGCCGGGCGATCAGGTCCTCGGCTGCGGCGTGGAGCGCCTCATCGGTCATGGGTTCGAGCGCGTCGAGGATGAACAGCGCGGAGGTGGTCTCCTCGCCGAGCTGGGTGCGGCGTGCCTGGCGCCAGTTCCAGCGCCGACAGGTCACTCCGGCGTCATCGCACCACACCACCTCGCCGGATTCCGGGTGCTCGATCACCGCTGCGCCGTCGGCGGCGGTATCAAAGGCTTCCTTGCCGGTGGCGCGAACCAGCCGCGGCGCACCGCTGTAGCGCGTCAGATCCTCCCCGCCCAGCGGGACCTGGTGCAGCACCGAAACCGCGTTATAGAGATCGGTGAGGCGATTCACCCGGGGCAGCCCGGACACCGCCCGGCGCAGGAGCGCCTCCAGGCTGTTGCGCGTGCGGTTCGGTTTGGCGCCGAAGCCCTGATAAGCCTCGCGCCACGCAGCCACGTGGGGGAGCTGCTCAACCGGCCGGCCGTTGAGCAGCTCCCGGGCTGAGGATTCCGCCGCCTGGAGCATCTCCTCACCGGCCTGGCCGCTCGGGCCAGGGACGAGTCCGTCAACGGCCAGCAGCAACGCCCGGTAGTCGGGCCGCAGCGCGAACACGGCGGCGTCAACCTGGCCGCCGTCGAGAAATTCCTGAAGCATGCCCGACTCAGGCATCGGACACCTCCGGCCGGTGACCTGTCCCCACGCCCGGCTCGAAGACGGCCAGGGAGAACCTCGCCGGCTCGGTGCCTGGATTGGCGTACGAGTGTGCCACATCGCCCGGGAACGTCACCGCATCGCCCTCATCGAGGGTGAGCAATTGACCTGCGACCTCCACCATGACCGTGCCCTGCTGGACCTGCAAGAGCTCCTTGGTGCCCGACGTGTGGGCCTCGCTCACATGACGGTCGCCGGAACCCAGCGTCCAGTCCCAAAGTTCAACCACGTCCGGCGGTTCGGTGCCGGCCACCAAAACCCCGCGGCCGCCGGACTCACCGCTCCACAAAGCAGCGCCCTCACCACTGCGGGTGACCTTCACCGGCCTGGGGCGAGGTGGCTCGACCAACGCCGGCAGCCCCACACCCAGCGCGTCGCTGATCCTCAGCAGAGTTCCCACGCTGGGATTGGCGGCACCCTGCTCCACGTTGACAACCATCCTGCGGCTTACCCCTGCAGACTCCGCAAGCTGATCAAGCGTCCAGCCCCGCGACTGCCTCTCCTGCTTAACCCGGGCGCCGATTGCCAGCGCCAAGCTCGTTGTACTCTCATCCATAAGTGCATCATACTGCACACTCAGTGCACTCGACCGCTGCCCGTCGTTCGGCCGCCCGTCAACGAGTGGCCAAAAAGACCCTCATGAGCTTCGACTTCGCACCTCATGCCGCCAATCAGGACCAAACCGGTGCATGACTGCGACGACCCTTTGGGACTCCGGTGGTGATGCGGAGAGGACGCTGGTTACTTTGTGCCGAGGGTGCCTCTAGCACGCAGCTGGGCCGGCAATCTTGCGCAGGAGGCCGGCAAGGTGCTGAATGCCCGGGCTTTCGGTCATGGTCCTGCGGTGCACGATCCCCACGCGACGAGCCGGCACGGGATTAACTACCGGTACAGTGACCACATCGGCGGGCAGTGCGGGCCTGCCGAGACGAGGCACGAGCGCCACCACGGCCCCTTGCTCCACCAGCGCGATGTGGGTTGCGAAGTCCGGATCGTAGACCTGGATATCCGGGACACGGCCCAGATCGGCAAAAATCCGCAATAGGGCCTCGTTGCAGATGGCGCCGTGCGGGGTGCTGATCCAGCGCTCATCAACCATGTCGGCGGCTTCCACCTCCGCCCTTCCTGCCAGGGGATGGTTGCGGTGAACCAGAAGATCCGCGATGTCATCGCAAAGCCACTCGAGCTTCACGTGCCCTGGGATCACAAGCGGGACGGAGTTCCAGTCGTGGACGATGCCGAGGTCGGCTTCCCCGCCGGCTACGCGTGCCACCGCTTCACGTGGGTCCTCAGCCAGCACAGTGACGTCCAGATCCGTTCCGGCGGAAGCGAGCATGCCCAGCATCGGCCCCACCAGCCCCCGGCACGCGGTGGAGAAGGACACCACCTTCAAGCGGCCATAGGGTTTGGCGGGATCGGCCAGGAGCGTGGACTGGAGTTCTTCCAGCTCGGCGAGAATGCGGCGCCCATAAGCGGCCAGGGCAAGTCCGCGTTCCGTCAGCAGCACTCCCCGGCCATGCCGCTCCAGGACCGAGAAGCCGGTCTGCTTTTCCAGCTTCTTGATCTGCTGCGATACCGCCGACGGGCTGAAGCCCATCACCTCTGATGCTGCAATGACGGAACCATGGTGCTCAATCGCTGCCAGCGCACGGAGCGCTCCGATGTCTATCATGAAGCAAACGTACATGCTATGCGGCATGAATCAACGCTGGTGCTTCATTCTCCTCTCTGTCAGGGTAAGGAGCGTGAACCTTCGCCATTCCTTGCTTGCCACCCTCGTTGCTGTCTTGTGGGGCCTAAACTTCGTGGCCATCGATTTGGGCCTTCACACCAACGGACGCGACGTTCCGCCGTTGCTGTTCGTGGCCATGCGGTTTGTCCTGGTGGTCTTCCCCTGGATTTTCTTCGTACGCAAGCCTGAGGTCAGCTGGGCGGCAATTATCGGCGTCGGACTTTTCATGAGCGCCGGCCAGTTCGGGCTGCTGTACCTGGCCATGGCGCTGGGCATGCCGGCTGGTCTGGCCTCCCTGGTACTGCAGGCGCAGGTTCTGCTCACGGTTTTGCTGGCCGCCGTGTTCCTTGGCGAGCGGCCCAGCGGGCGTCAGCTGGCCGGCGTCGTGCTCGGCGTCGCCGGCCTGGCGGTAGTGGCGGCGGGCCGCAGTGCCGTTGCCCCGCTGCTACCGTTCATCATTGTGCTGGCCGCGGCGCTTTCCTGGGCCGTGGGCAACGTGGTTGCACGCAAAGCCAAGGCGGCCTCGGGGCTGGGACTGGTGGTTTGGTCCGGTGCGGTGGTCCCGCTCCCGCTCGCCGGACTTTCACTGATCATCGATGGTCCCGATGCCATCACCGCAACGATCGGAGACCTCCAGCCCGCCACTGTCCTGAGCGCGCTCTACACGGCGGTTTTCGCGTCGCTGGTGGGCTACGGGATCTGGAACCGGCTGCTCGCCAAATACTCGCCGTCGGCCGTGGTCCCTTTCACGCTGCTAGTGCCGGTCGTGGGGATGAGCGCCGCGTGGCTGGCCCTGCAGGAGGTGCCCTCGGCCACGGAAGTCGCTGGCGGACTGCTCCTGCTGGGAGGAGTGGCGACGGCGGTGCTCACCGGAAGCGGTGGGCGGAGTCAACGACAAGGCCCCTCTTTGCCGCCAGTTTTGGGCCCGGCTTCGGCCAGTGGCTTGCGCGTCGCAGACGCCGACGAACAAAACCTGCAGCGGCTGCAGCGATCAGCCAGCGGAAAACTGTCCCAGAACTGACATCACGCAGTTCAGGGGGCCAACTCAACCACCTAACAGTCTCACCCGGGATCGTCGACGCCGCCGCGGACGCATCAGCTTGGTCATCAAACAGGCCTACGACTCCGCCCAGGGGTAGCCAGGGCACCGCGGCAATACGATCGTCGGAACCGCCAATCGACGCTGCCTGCGGTGCACGCGCCTTCGCAGATGTCGGCGTGCGCAGCGCCGATACCTTTCGGAACATAAGTGGTCTCGACCGCCTCCATCTCGGCGGCGTCCAGCAGCGCTGTGGAGTAATCACCGCGGTCCGCGCCACAGGCACCGTTGTCACCAAAGTCGCAGCGTGGACGGAGCATGAACATCCTGGACAACCTCGGGCGCTACGACGCGTGCACCACAGGGCGGAGTGTTGACGAGATCCAGGGGCATTGCGGCCCCCTCCCTGATCACCGTCGGCGATTGCGACGTGGTCAAGCTCGAGCACGCGGTGCGGTTCCTGCAGTTGCGGGGGAGACATGAACGGCGACTTTCAGGGCTTGCCGGCGTCGGGCACGCCGTCCCCTGGCCCTTGGGCCGACTTGAGCTTCCGGCGTCTGCGCCGGCGCCAGACGATCACCAGGCCAAGCACGACAATGGGGACCAACACCCAGCCGCCAATGTCGAGAGCGTCACCGATGGCATGGGCCAGCGTCCCGGCCAGATAGGCGAGAACGCTGAGGCTCGCGACCCAGGCAATGGACCCTGTGATGTTCCACAGAAGGAACTTGGGCCACGGCATCTTTGCAGCCCCCGCGGCAATGGCACCCCAGAGCCGGACGACAATGACCCAGCGGCCGAAGAACAAGGCTGTGCCGCCGTGCCGCTCGAAGAACGACTCCAGTTGGACGATGAGATTTTCATCGGCGTGGAAGCGCCGTGCCAGGCGCAGCATCAACGGACGGCCTCCCACCCGTCCGAGCACGTAGCCAATAGTGCTCCCGAGCATGGCGCCCAGACTGCCGACCGCGATAACGGCAGCGAGGTTCAGATCTCCGTGGCGCGCCGAGGCGTAGGCCCCAAGCAGTACGGCCACGGCGGGAAGCGGTACGCCGGCGCACTGGGCCAGCACAATCACGAAGACGCCGAAGTAGTATGCCCATTCGTCCGCGATGCCTGCTTCCGCGGCGACGAAGCCAGCCCAGCCGAACGCCACGAAACGGAGGGCAGTCAATCCGGTCATCGCTCACACCTCACTCCGCTGCTCCGCCGTGGTTCATCATGACGGGCCCCGGGCTGCCCGCGTTTGTTCTGCGGCCGTGACCCCCGCGACGACACCGGGATGGCCCTTGTATACGCTTGCGGCCGGGCCGCGTCAAGAGCACGCTGCGGTCACCGCCCGGCCCGGCGGCGGCACCGCGCTTGAGGGCTGCGGCCCCGGCCTCCGGCCGGATCTCCGGCAACCACCACCCCGCCGCTACGACCGCCGGTTCGGAGCCAGCTGAGGCAAAGTCAGGGGCAAGTCCTGCCGGCGCAAGGGCGATGTGCTCACCACCCGGCCGTGCCCGGGCCGCCCTTGAACGGACCAACGATCTGCCTGGTGATCCAGCCGCCGTAGAAGTCACCTTCCTGGAAGGTCACCTGCTCGCCGTCGACCTCGCAGGAGTCCATGTGAGCCGGGTAGAGGGCAACGCGGGTGCTGAGCGCCTCGAAACCCCGGGCAGGGTCCGGATAGGTCCACCCGCCACGGGGAACAACGACTCCGCCGGCGACGACGTCGAAGTAGTGCGCTTCTCCCTTGAATTCGCAGAAGCTGGTGCCCCCGACCGGGACAAGTACGCCGGCAGGCAATGAGTCCAATGGCAAGTAGTAGACAGGCGGATGACTCGTCTCCAGGACGCGCACTGCATCGGTGGTGTCGGCAATCACCTGCCCGCCGAGCCGCACGGTGATCCGTTCCGATCGTGGCTCGACCCTTGGCGGCCGCGGATAGTCCCACACCGATTCTTGTCCGGCCTGGGGTTGGATGGGCCGGGGACGCCGGAGGAACCCGGAAAAGCCGTGAGCGGGAGTCATGGTCCCATGGTGCCACCTTCCGCGGACCGCGCGCTGCCCGTGTTCAGAGATCCACGGCCGAGTGACGGCCGCCCTCCGGCCCTACCGGGATAACGCTGTGCGGCCTATCGTGGTCCTGCCAACAGCACGAGGGAAAGGAACGACGATGTTCACCCTGCAGATAAGCTATCCGGTCCGGGACTACGAGGCTTTCAAGAAGGTCTTCGACACCGATCCCGCAGGCCGCGCCGCCTCGGGCGCCCGGTCTGTCCGCTTGTTCCGGGATACCGAGGACCAGAACAGCGTGGCCGTGCTCCTTGACTTCGACACCAAGGACGCCGCGACCGGCTTTCTGGATAAGTTGCGCAGCGACGTGTGGGACAAACCCGAGGTGATAGGGCAGCTGATGACGGCAGCGCCTTCAGCCAGGATTCTGGAAGAGGTGGCCCGCGAGGGCCAGGGCGCGGGCTGACTGCTGAGAGTCCGCTGCCACGGTGGCAGTGGGCAGTGGGCAGTGGGCAGTGGGTGCTGGTCCTATTCGGTCCTGGATCGCAGGTCGCTCAGAGGCCGCGGCGGCCCAACCACAGCCCGTGCAGCAGCGGAACGACCGACACGATCATCAGCACGTTGCCGAGCACCGAGTCGTCCGCCCGGACCACGGAACCCGCGATGAGCAGGGCGCCGAATATCAGCGCCGACGCCGTGCGCTGCGCCGTACGGTCCAGACGCGCCATCTGCCGTTCGAGGCGCGGATTTGCCACGGATAGCGCCCCGTCCTCGATTCGGCTGACAAGCCCATCCAGGCGCTTCGGCAGACGCAGGGCGACCCCGGCGGCGTCGAGCGCCTGCTGAGCCACGTCCTGAACGATGTTGCCCCGCTCGTCGCGCAGCAGCTGCGCCGCATAGGGTTCGACCGCGTCCCACAGATTGAACCGGGCGTCCAGCGAGCTGCACACACCCGAGGTCAGTGACATCGCCCGGATGATGAGCAGGAAATTCTCCGGCAACTGGAACGGCAGGGACCGAACCAGGTCGCCGAACTCCACCGCAAAATCAAGGAACTCGCGCTGGTCCACCTCGCGCAGCTCGGCGAAGCCCATCCCGCCAAACCGGGCGAACAAGTGCGTCATCGCCCGCTCAAGCTCGGCCCTGTCGGCCGACGGCACCAGCACACCCACGTCGCTGATCGCGCTCACCAGGCCCTTGCCGTCACGCGCGGCGGCCGCGATCAGAAGCTTCCGCAGGCCGCTGCGGGTGCCGGGCGGAACCTCGCCCATCATCCCGAAGTCGATGAACGTCAGCTTCCACGGGCGCCCTGCTGATGAACCGGTAACCGGTGTGACAAAGATGTTGCCGGGGTGCGGATCGGCATGGAAAAAGCCGTTGGTGAACAACTGGTCGAACATGACCGACGCGAAAACCGGGGCAACCTGCGCCGGATCGATGCCCGCCGCACGAAGACCCTCCGCGTCCGTGATCTTGATCGCCGTGACATCTTCGAGGATGAGCACGCGGCGGGTGCTCCACTCCCATCCGACGCCGGGCACACCCACGCGGTCGTCGTCGGCGAAATCAGCCGCGAAGCGCTCTGCGTTCGCGGCCTCATGCAGGTAGTCGATCTCCTCCAGACTGGTCTGCGCAAACTCTTCGACCAGGGCGGCCATGTCCGCCCGATCGGACACCAGCCGCACGTGGCTGAGCCAGCCGCCCACTTTACGCAGTGCCGCCAGGTCGACGTCGACAATCGCGTCGATGCCCGGGCGCTGCACCTTCAACACCACGCCGTCGAGCCCCGCGTCGGCGGCATTGGCGGGAAGGAGCCGTGCACGGTGAGCCTGCCCGAGCGATGCGGCGGCGATCGGCGTCTGCGCGACCGACGCGAAAACCTGGTCCAGGGCCACGCCCAACTCCGCCTCGGCAAGTGCGCGGATTGCGGGGAACGGAACGGGGGGTACCTCGTCCTGCAGTCCCTCAAGCTCCCTGGTGATCTCGGGCGGAAGCACGTCGAGCCTGGACGACAGGAACTGACCAACCTTGATCATCAGGCCGCCCAGATCTACCGCGAGCATGTGGAAGCGCTGTGCGAAGGTCCGCATTCTCTTCGTCCGGGTGCGTTCGGCAACCCCACCTAGCCCGACGCGGGGGAGGAACAGCTCAAACCACCAGGTCACGGCGAGATGCCACGCGGCGAAGCGCAGGATTCGACGGTAACGGGCACGGGTGTTCCCGGCGGGGGCCGGGTCTGCTCGGTCCCGACGAACCGACGTCACCCCGGTCAGTCCTGGGCGAGGATCGTATACAGCCGACGACGTGCCTCGTCGAGCACCGCCACGGCCTGCTGCACCTGCTCCGGAGAGCCGGTGCGACCCACCTGGGCCGCGGCCTGCGCGAGCTCGACGCCGGCCTTGGGCAGTGCCGCGAAGCCGGTGCCGGATGCCGGGCCCGTTGACTCCCATGGCGCTGACGCATCGGAATGCGCCACATCCTCCCGGCCTGCTTCGGTCAGCGAGTAGATCTTGCGGCCGTTGGATTCCTCGGCACGGATGAACCCCTCATCGGCCAGCAGTTGCAGTGTTGGGTAGACGGAGCCGGCGCTCGGCTTCCAGCTTCCTTTGCTCCGCTCCTCGATTTCACGGATGATCTGATAGCCGTGCATCGGCCGCTCCGCGAGCAGGGCCAGCACCGCGGACCGCACCTCGCCCCGCCCAGCGCGGGTGCCCGAGCGCTTTTCAAACCTTGAACGCAGGTCTTCAACGGCCTGCCACATTCCGTCGATGCCGGGGCCGCCGAATCCGCCAGCCGAATATGAATTACGCATGCCGCACTCCTTAGTAATCCGAACGATACTCAACGATACATACCGATATAGGCAAAAAACAGCAGCCCGGGCAAGCGGGGGCGAGCGCCCTGATTCTTCCGGCCGGGCGGTAAAGAACCCCCTTTCGATGGCTCGCTGAGAGCCAGCGGCGACCCACGAGCGTTCGGACGCCGGCGAAGCATGTCGTCACGTTATCGTTGGTCCAACACATCTCATCAGGAGGGCGCATGCCGTACGTTGTTGACTTCGAGAACGTTTCCACTACCGGTCTGGAGTCGTCTCCGGTCGCCGAGGCGCTTGCCGGATTGCGTGCCAACGAGGGCCGCTACTACCACAACAAGTACGGCCACGCCTTTACCGTCAGCCCTGCAAGCGAGGTTCCGGAGGTGGTCGACCGGGTGAGCCGCATCCTCAGGGACGAGCGCGACATCGTCATCGGCTCCCGCCCGCTCGAAGCGACCGCCTTCGAAGTCGACGGTTTGCGGATGGCCTACGTGTTCTACGAGTCGGGGTTGTCGATCAACGTCATGTACAGCATCGAGGACGGCGGGAAGCGGGCGGTCGGATTCAAACTGGCCGAAGGCATGGAGATTCCAGAGGAACTGGCATCCCGCTTCAAGTTCGCCCGCCAGAAATCAAAGCTGGCGGGCGTAATCCGCGGCTCCTACTTCGTGATCAAGGGCGAGTACTGATCAGCCGACGTTCCCCGACCGCAACGCCGGCCAAGTAGTTCTGCGCTGCGAGATCAAGAAATAGTGGAAAGTCCGCCCTTTGGATTCTTCCTGTAACCACGAGCACTCTTTGGTTCTCTTTCACCCGCATTGGGTGACGACTGCCCCAACCGGAAGAGTTAGCTTGGAGAGCATGTGATCGACCAGCCTCTATCGCTTGTGAGCTCAATAAAGGCTCCCGCCGTCTTGCGGAAGGAGACAGGATGCTCAACTGTTACCACGGGCGCACCAAACCCATTCTCTCGGTCCTCTCGACGACTCTGTTTGCTGGGGGCCGTATTTCCGGCGGACGCTGGCTGAGTCCGCGCCGGATTCGGAAGCTATCGACCCGAATCGTCACTGGCGCGCCGGGTTGCCGGGAATGAGCGGGCCCCCAGCGTCGACGCCCGGCATGGATCCGGCCGTCGTAATTCGTTCCAAGCCGTACATCGCTGCGCTCGTGCTGGCTGCGCTCTTGGGCGTTCCCATCTCGGCCATTGCTTACGGCTTTCTCGCTTTGGTGGCTACGATCCAGCGGTACATATTCGACGGGCTGCCGAATCAAGTCCTAGGGGGTCCTGCTCCTGCGTGGTGGCCGCTTCCGTGGTTGGTGCTGTGTGGGTTGTTGACGGCGTTGACCATCCGGTATCTGCCGGGAACCGGGGGCCACTCACCTGCTTTCGGGTTCAAGACGGGCGGCGGTCCGCCGAACGGGCGGGAGCTCGTGGGCATCATTCTCGCGGCGCTAACCACGCTCAGCCTGGGTGCGGTGCTCGGGCCCGAGGCGCCGCTGATCGCGATCGGTGGCGGCCTCGGGGCGTTGGCGGTGCACCTGGTGAAGAAGGACGCTCCGCCGATGGCCCTGACGATCATGGCCTCGGCAGGCAGCTTCGCCGCGATCAGTACCTTGCTCGGGTCTCCCGTGCTCGGTGCTTTCCTGATCATGGAGGCCGCCGGGATCGGGGGAATGACGCTGAGCCTGGTGGCCCTGCCCGGGCTGCTCGCTTCCGGCGTCGGGGCGCTGGTGTTCGTCGGCTTGGACGGCTGGACCGGGTTGGGCAGCTTTTCGCTGGCGCTGCCTGTGGTGCCGCCTGCGGAGCCGCCGACGTTGGCGACGTTGGGCTGGGCGGTGATCATGGGCGCGGCCGGCGCACTGTTGGGATGGTTGATCCGCTGGGTCGGGCTGTCACTTCGTCCGGTCGTGCATCTGAACCGGGTGTTGGTGACCTCTGCGCTCGGCTTGCTGATCGGTCTTACCGCGATGGCGTACCAGTTGATCTCGGGGCACAGCTTCACGCAGGTGTTGTTCTCGGGGCAGGACGCGCTTCCGGAACTGGTCGAACACGCCGCGGACTACCCGCTTGGCGTGCTGGTCCTGCTGATCGCTTGTAAGACCTTGGCCTACGGCTTCTCGCTGAGCGCATTCCGTGGTGGGCCCGTGTTCCCGTCCATGTTCATCGGTGCGGCGCTCGGTATTGCTGCGAGCGGTTTGCCCGGAATGAATCTCGCGGCAGCGATCGGCATGGGCATTGGAGCCATGTGCGCAGCCATGCTGCGGCTGCCGTTGACGTCGACGCTGCTGGCCACGCTGCTGCTGGGAGTGGACGGTGTGGCCGTGACGCCCCAGGTGGTCGTGGCCGTGGCGGTGTCCTTCGTGATCGCCAATGTGCTCCCGACCCCGGGCCCGCGCCCGGGCCCGACCCCGGGTACGGGCGCGGATCCGAGGGCGTCCGTGGCGCCTGACGACGTCGGCCCGGCCCAACATCGGGCTCCCGGGAAGGCCGACCATGCAAAATGAGACCTCGAGCGCGGGCCGTTCGACCGTGCGGCAGCGGTGGACCGCCTGGCTGTTCATCATTGGCTCAAGCCTGTTCGCCTTGGGGGCGGTGCCGTCATACGCCGAGGCCGTGGGATTGCGCTGGTGTGCAGCGACATTCTTCGTGGGTTCACTGTTCTTCACCTGTGCGGCGTTCCTGCAGTACCGCGAAGCCGTTGATGCCCTCCCGGCCGTGGGCGGCACGCGGCGCCATTCGTTTTGGGTGTGGGCGCCGCGGAATCTCGGCTGGCTCGCCGGCGGGATTCAACTTGCCGGCACGCTGTGGTTCAACTGGAGTACGGGAAACGCAGTGCGGGACAATCTCAGCGCGGCGCTGGCCGAGCAGCGGGTGTGGCGACCCGACGCTCTGGGTTCGGTCGCCTTCCTCGTTGCAAGCGGCGTGGCGTTGCGGGATGCCGGTCGTGGCGCCGTTGCCGGCAGGCCCAGGCCTCGGGTGTGGAAGATCGGCGTGATCAACCTGGCCGGCTCTGTTGCGTTCGGCATCTCGGCTGTCGCGGCCTTTGTCATACCGTCGAGCGGCGATGTGTGGAACGCCGAGTTGTCCAATCTCGGCACACTCGTGGGAGCCCTGTGCTTCCTTGCTGGCGCAATTCTGATGCTGAGTCCGGAAGCCACCGACGCCTCGGTTCCCGCGGACCGGGGAACTCATCCGTAGCCCCTTTTTCAACAGTCTCTGAAGGAGAAGTGATGTCAGAAAATTCCCAGCCGGCGGATGCCGACGTGGCACTGTTCGGTAACCGATTCATCACCCAGGAGGTTCCGAGCCGGGAGTTCCCGGAGACCGGCATTCCTGCACAGGACGCTTTGCGGCTGGTTTCGGAGGATCTGGCGCTGGAGGGCGATCCGGCCAGGAACCTGGCGACCTTTGTGACGACATGGATGGAGCCGCAGGCCCAGCAGATCATCGCCGCGAACCTCCACCGCAATTTCATCGACCACGCCGAATATCCCCGAACTGCCGAGATCGAGCAACGTTGCATTCGGATGCTCGCCGACCTCTTCCACGCTCCCGGCGAGACGACGGGAGCCCGAACCCAGGGATCGTCCGAGGCGATCAT
>ENA-OWNT01000524-OWNT01000524.1-seawater-metagenome-genome-assembly--contig:-NODE-524-length-84485-cov-10.376919_pt1 | contig 84485 bp, 76 predicted proteins | sample MGYA00238136_ERZ651165 | MGnify/ENA primary metagenome ERZ651165 (study PRJEB26861, sample SAMN08777766) | seawater metagenome | isolation source: coastal seawater | place: USA: Florida | collected...
TGACTGCCTAGTTGCATCTCGCTTGCCCTTTTATTGGTACTTAGATCAGCTTGAACAAGTCAAAAATTATACCAGCAAAGGCCAACGAATCACGGTAGACTTTGCTGGTACCGTTGTCACTGTTAGAGAAGTTGCCACAATATCAAAGAATTTTGGCTACTTAGGGTATACGGATGTAAACAGTGAAAAGAACTTCCCGTTTAAAAAAGACTTTTCGATTAAGTTTGATATTGAGTTATACAAACTGCAACAAAGTGGGGTCATTGATCGTATGATTGAACGACTCACTAATAAATAGTTTTTCATTGTTTGACCCATTTGGGGTCGTAATTTCTGCAAACCTAGGAGTATGAGTACAGGGCAATCTAACCAATTCTATCAATCATTAACTTACTGTACCGCCCTATAAACCTACAGAGGTTTTCTCGCACATTTAAGACAAGATACGCACGCCCAACGAAGTACATCGAGCGTTTTTTACTAAAAAGTGGCAATAGTAGCCTGAACATTCTCACTAAGCTTTCTGTTCATACTTAGCGACCGTTTGATTCAATAGAAGAGCTGATAAAACAATACCAAGAGCCGGCCAAGTTGTAGCCTGAATGCTTTCATTGGTAACCAGCGCAGCGATTAATACACCTATAGCAGGTACGAGGTAGCGGGTCATTGACGTAAAAACAGCACCTGCATTCTTGACACTAGTCATATATAAGTAATAGACAACTCCCGCGCACATGACACCCAGATAGATTACAGCTATAAAAGTGCCCGGCAACGGTGCTTTATATGTCATTGTCGTCGTTGTAATAAGAGCAACATTGAGATGCTCGCTGGTAGCGGATCTTCCGACCAGCGTTTTGCATCTCTTCACTCCAAATATGCAACTTCTTACAATCATGACCGACCATAAGAACAGTGATTTTAACGCATCGTGACAGCTAATCTCATGCGCATTAAGAGCGACTTCTAAGGTCGCTAATGGAATACCAATATGTGTTGAATTTCATATTAAACAGGAGTATAAAAGTTAAAGTTAACTTTATGTAAAGCAATTAATTAAAAAAGTTTGAATAATTATGATTAGAAATGATTACCTTACCGTTGGGCAGTTAGCAGAACGCAGTGGTGTGGTGTAACGAGATCAGCTTTACGTTTTTATGAGACCAAACAGTTGATAGCATCTTTTCGAACCAATGGTAATCAACGCCGTTACTTGCCTTCTATGCTACGTAGAGTCGCACTTATTCAAGTGGCACAGTCAGTAGGGCTTACCCTAGAAGAAGTAACGCATGAGTTAAATGCCTTACCGATGAACAAAACAGCTACTAAACAAGATTGGGATAAGGTTACGAGAAAGTGGCAGCAAGATCTTGACAAAAAAATGGTAAAGATCCAGTCACTAAAAGATAACCTCTCTGTATGTATCGGATGTGGTTGTTTGAGTATGAAGAAGTGTCACCTATTTAACACAGTCGAAGCTTCCAATACTTAAGTAATCCGTGCTGCGCTTTTTTAGAAAACTCTATAACACGTTTATGACTGAAGGTGCGTTAAAGGTCAAAGATGCAAAACCTACACTTTGTCGCTTAAATCAGAGTAGTTGCTTCTGATGAGACTTCAGAAATCTTCGTTAGTTAATCACAAAATCGAGAAAAAACTACATTAGGAATGATATTTTGGATAGTTCACCAACACGGCGCCTTAGACGTTTGCGTAGTTCCGAAGCCATGCGAGATTTATTACGAGAGAATCACGTACAGTTAGGCGATTTAATCCATCCTATATTTGTTGAAGAGGGCATAGAGCAAGCAGTCTCTATTTCTACACTACCCGGTATAAGTAGAATCCCTGAGAGCCTTTTAGCGGATGAAGTTCAAGAACTGCATTCTTTGGGTATACGTTATGTAATGCCTTTCGGAATATCTCATACAAAAGATGCACAAGGAAGCGACACTTGGAATAGTAATGGCTTGCTTTCACGCATGATTAAAGTGATAAAGTCTGCCGTACCAGAGATGGTGGTCATTCCGGACATCTGTTTCTGTGAATACACTGAGCATGGGCATTGTGGCGTCATGAATGATGGCAAAGTGTGTAACGATTTAACGGTTGAAAATTTGGTTAAGCAATCCTTAACAGCGGCTCGAGCAGGTGCTGATATGCTAGCTCCATCAGCAATGATGGATGGGCAAGTCAAAGCGATTCGTTTAGCTCTTGATTCCGCTGGCTATCAAGATGTTGGGATTTTAGCGCACTCTGCAAAATTTGCTTCTTCGTTTTATGGGCCATTTAGAGCGGCGGTTGATTGTGATCTCAACGGTGACAGAAAAGGCTACCAGCTCGACTATGCAAATGGCCGACAAGCTTTACTTGAAGCGTCTCTAGATGAAGCCGAAGGAGCTGATATCCTTATGGTTAAACCAGGGACCCCTTACTTAGATGTTCTCTCTCGTTTAAGACAAGAAACTCATTTACCTCTAGCTGCTTATCAGGTCGGTGGAGAATATGCGAGTATAAAATTTGCGGCCCTTGCTGGCGCACTCGATGAAAAGTTGGTTGTAAGTGAGACTTTTACTGGATTAAAGCGGGCTGGTGCAGATTTAATTGTAAGCTATTACACAAAACAATACGCTCAATGGCTGCACTGTGCGGTCTAGATGAGAATGGACTACTTATCAATGAATTAGATGTTATGGTTCCTCGCGCTTATTATCGAGATAACCTACCGTAAGTGCTTAAAAAGTTCGTACTACGTATAAAGTTGGTATCGTTTATTGATGATTTTACTGACCTAGATTTCTTTCTTATGTATGACTTGCTTGGTCGGACAACTGATTGCTGGGATGTGAAAATATTAGGCACATAGGCTGAGCATAACTCGGAGTCTCAGAAAAGACAGATGGTCATATATCTGAGGGGCTTTGTTGAGTCTAAATCAGGAAGTTACGATCTGATCAGCGGCATCAGTTAATCATCGTAGCCTTATGCCAAAACCTCGTTACAAAACAACGAACTGGAAATAGTACGACAAAGCCCTAATCAACCGTGGTTCACTCACTTTCTGGATTGATGAAAGAGCCATAAGCGAGTGGAAGCATAAATTTCTAGATAATATCAAAACTGTAGAGAGAGTTAATATGAAAAATATTGTATTTAGTTTACTTGTTCTTTTTTCTTTTGGAACAAATGCGCAGGTATTAGATATTGATATTGACAAAGGCACTCTTAAATTATCGTTTAGCAACAGTGTTAACATGCCTAGCATAAGTTATACAAAGCCTTTGAACTGTAATTCTGAACTAATAATTGATGAGAATATCGATACAATAAATATTTATCATTCAGGTTCCCATTGCAGTGAAGGATGTAAGATAACAATGGTATTGCCAACACACTTAAGCGACACAGAAGTTAAGTTAAAAGATGGGTTGATCGATTTCTTAGATTTAACAGATGTAAAGAAATTAACTTTATCAGTCAATGCAGGAATGATTAGGCTTTAAATAAGCCAGTACACAGTTGTTTGGTAAACGTGCCATAAACCACATCGCCACACATCATTTAAGTCGCCGTCTACCGTTGGCATGCCAGCTTTAAAACCTTTGTCTGTCTGCTAATCATTTCAACGGGTCATCATCAGGTAATGCGCTGTGAATCCACACAGCTAACCTGTGTTTAATATTGGCTCCGTCGAGCTTGCTATCAGGTAGTGGGGTAATTTGTTTGGCATCGACTAAAAACAGATACACCGCTTTAACTCTGACGGGTTGTGGCGACTGAGGTAAATCGAACCCTTGCATTTTGGCCATCTTGCCGCCAATTTCCAGCGCTTTCTTGACCAGTTTATCTTCGTTATAGAGCTTTGCGCTTTTTGACATTGTAAAATCCTCTTCACCAATTCAGCTTAGATTACCTCAAACCACGCGACAGACGTGTTACCCGCATCGCAGATTAGTCATCCATTAATAGCATTAAACTTATGGGCTTGAACAACTCGATAAAGTTCAATTCACAGTTCAGGGGAACCAATAGCTGGGAATGGTGATGGCTGAGAGGCAAAAATAAAGGGCGGCTTTCCTACGCCACCCTTAAAGATTTTCAATTGAGTTTGTGACTAGTGCAAGAGACCTAACTCTTTTGCTTCCTCGATAGTTAAACCGCTTTCTCGAATCTCTTTCAATGCTTCAATACGACGACGAGCTTCGGCTGATTTAACTCCCTTAGTCGGCTTTTGTGACTCAACTTCTTCCGTGAAGTCCCACTTGCCAGCAATTTTACTCATTTCATCATGGTCAATAGAATTAATGGACATAATAACCTCCGAACAAACCATGCTAGGGACAACTAATCTGTAGCAAAACCTCTCGCCCCTTGTTAAGAATTTTAGCTCGAGAATGTGATTGTGCTAATAGATCCAAAATTCTTACTGTCAATTCGATAAATAGTTTTTGCGCGGCGGAAAATCTCACAGTACATTTAAAGAATTCCCCCTAATAAATGTAAGGCGATCCCCGTCTCACTTTTCTTCATCGCACACCCCGTAATCTCTTCATTACCAGTACAAGAAATAAACTCACAGACTTAGTTGGCTCTGATTCTGATCACGACAGATAAATAACATTCGGGTATTTCTCACTCAGATTTTAGCTGTGTATTCTCTCAGTCACACATCTTTCCCCTCTCAATTGGAACCACTTTTCTCATCCTTTGAGAGGCACCTAAAACAAAATTTGCTACAGAAATAAAGTCCATGAACGAATATCACAACAACAGAATAATCATAAATATCTGACAATTTTTCTGTGATTTAATCTCGCTGAAGCGCGCTTACCAGACGTCATTTCTATTTTTTAGGAACAATAAGCAGTGAAAAATAAATCCAGTTTTATTCGATTAAATAAGGTCACCATAGCCTTATCAAGCGTCATGCTCTGCGGATATCTCTATGCCGCAGAAACCAAAGCATCTGAAGTGATCTCATTCGTGCCAGGCGAAACTCAGGTATCGAATGGCGATATGGTCTCTTACAACGGCGAATGTTTCATCGCGAAAAACAATCCAGGAGTATGGGAAACCCCAACTGCCAGCTCATGGTTTTGGGATTCTGCCGAATGTTCAGGAGAACCGGCACCTGAGCCTGAACCGGATCCAGATCCACAGCCAGAGCCTGGAGAGATCATTCCATTTATTCCCGGACAGACACAGGTAAGTAATGGTGATGTTGTCTCTTACGATGGACAGTGTTATATCGCCAAAAACAACCCTGGCGTATGGGAAACCCCGAGTCCAGATTCCTGGTTCTGGGACGTCACCGAATGTTCTGGCGAACCTGGCGAGCCACTGCCAACAGAATTATCCATTCTCGCGCCGAGTGCCGGGCAGACCGTACAGGTAAGTCAGCCTACGACGATCAAAGCTCAAGTTGAGGGTGAACAGGCAGCAAAAGTGGAGTATTGGGTCAACCAGATCAAGATCTCCCAACAGACGATCGATCAAGCGAATACAATTTACACTCACACTTGGACACCTGAGCAATCAGGAAGCGCCTTGATCGAAGTTCGTGTGCTCGATACAGACAACAAATTACTCGAACAGCAATCGCTCTCTGTAACCGTTGCCACTGATGACAACAACGATTTTAGCGCGCCTCAGGTTTCGTTTGTTTCACCGACAAACGGTACCGCAGTCAAAGTCAGCGATACCATTGCTATCTCGCTCAATGCTTCTGACGCAGATAATGACTTAGCGAAGCTGATTGTCACAGCAAACAACCAACAGATCTGTAGTTTTGATGCCACTAGTGCAGAGAGCTACAGCTGTGACTGGCAAGCGCTTCAAGCAGGTAACGTTTCATTAAATGCCGTCGCTACCGACGCACAAAACCTCTCTTCTTCAGCCTCAGTTAGCATTACCGTGGAAGAGGAGGCCGTAGAGCCACCTCCGCCTGCTGGTGGCTTGTGTGAAGAATATAATGTCTACCCTGACTGGACGCGTGGTGATCATGCTGGTGGCGGCGATATTATGGTTCACAACAACATTGCCTACTCTGCGGTTTACTGGACTCAGTCAGTACCGGGAAGTGATAGCTCGTGGTCGTTGCATTTGAACTGTGATGGCACAGAGCCGGGCACTGCACCATTGCTTTCGCTACAGAATCCAATGGATCCACTGCGTCTTGAAGTTGCAGGCTGGCCAAACACCTTTGTTGTCGCAAGTCCATCAACAAGCACCCCATCAACGTTGACGATAGACACCATCAACAGCGATCAAATTGCGGATACGAAAGCGCTAACCCAAGCTTTTGTTACCGTGATTCAACAAGCTAAGCAGGCTGGAACTAGTTCGGTAATTCTACGCAGCGATGTCCTCGATATCGCCACCGCAGATAAAGGGACTTCTTTGGGTACGATTGAGGTTCAGCAAGCACTAAAAAGTGCCGTCGCTGAAACAGGAAGCCAGATTGAGCTTGCCGCCATTGATACCTTAAGCAACGATGCGAAAGGCTGGGCTCAAGCTCACAACCTTATCCTGAGCAGCGTTGCACCTGCGGCTAACTTTGGCTGGTCACTCAGCATAGGTGAGTTTGCTCACGATAGTCACTCAGGCAGACAATCCGTGTGGGATGAAGCGTCGGTTTATAGTGCAGATTTGCTTTCAACATTCGAGCTCTACCAGCAAGATAACACCAACAAAGCAGACTTTGTTGTCTTTACTAAGTCAGCTCAGACACCAGCACTGACGGGTGAGCAATGGCACAACGCGCTTGAATACGTCAAACAGGTAACCGACTACGTTAAAGCCCCTGCAATGCTGGCTGAGATACCGACCTCACAGGCAGCAAACTACTTTATGGGTCTGACTGACAGCGAACGTCAGATTCGCAAAGCAGCGTACAGCAATGTCTTTGCCTTGATGTTTGATCAAGACAGCAGCGAGCTGACCAGCAAGATCGAGGGATACCAACAGGCGAAGGTACCGCTCTACTACGTTGGTGAAACATCGCAAAGCGGCCCATTAACCCGTTTAGAAGCATTAAACCGTGAACTGGAAAGTGCTGAACAGGTGATGGACAACGAAGCCTTCTTGTACGAAACCCCTCAATCCCAGTGGGTACCATCTACGGTATACAAATGGGCGGACTTCCTCGAAGGTCTCAACGCGATGCACAACATAGGTGTTGCGGGTAATAAGTTCTGGCTGCTGGATGATAATGTCGATGATGAGACTAACATCAAGTACGCCAAGGTCGCGATCGCCGCTTTCCTTGCTCAGAGTATGCAAGAGACCATTCGTTACAACGCCTGTGACGAGAATAACTGGTCTGAAGTTAAGTATGGAGCGCCAACGGATTATCCGATGTCTGCCAGCTGTGGTCAGCTCGGCCAGAAGTACGCTGACTATGGGGTTAACCCAATTTCAGGCCTTGATCACGCTTACTCATGCCCACGTGACGATAAGATGGAAGTCAGTGCTCTGACTCACGCCAAATGGTACGGTGCGCCAGCTCCGGTATTTGCTGCTCCTGACGCGGTACTGGAAGAGCGTGGCCTGTTAGTAAACGGATTTGCTGGTCGCTGGACTAACAACGGTCACTGTAACGATGTACCAGATAAAGTCGACGGCTCTAAACAAGTTTGGGAGCGTGACGATTGTAAAGTCTACGTTGACCAGAAAGCGGGTCAGTTTATCTGGGACGGCAGCAGTCAGGAAAGTGTTCAGGGCTGTGGCTGGTGGGGGCGTGGTGTCATTCAAACCACTGGCCGACAGAACTTCGGTACATTGAACCACTACTTAGGACGCTCTCATGTCGATCCAAGCACTATTGGTCAAACCATTGATGGTGTTACGGTAGAAGCGCCACCAGAGAACCCGCTGTACGCGGAATTAGATTTCTGTTCAAACCCAGGCTTGATCTGTAGCTCGGAAGAGAACAAGGAAATTAAATGGATTGCAGGTCTGTTCTACTGGGTAACATCTGTTCAGGATTACCCGGATGAAAGCGGTCAGTACGGCAACTGGAACTACCATAATGAACTGAAAAAGTATGTTGATGGTGGCATGCATGGAACCCAGTTCATCGATGATATTTCTGGCATCGTTAACCGTGGTTGCCCTGCCCTAACCTGTGAGACAGGTGATGTCCACAACGTTAAAGAGCGCCGCGCTAACTTTAAGCTGGTGTTAGAGAAACTCGGCTTGAATCCGCAGTAATCCTCACCGAAAGGCTTTCGCTCAAAGCAAATAAGCCTCTGCAAACGATAATCACAACCCAGCGTTTCCCGCTGGGTTGTTTTTTATTGCGTCCCTACTCGCTGATTTAACTCTGTTATTTGCCAATTTGCGTTGCCATACACCAAACTGTTCATGAGCAAGAGATCAAATCATTAGGTTGGCACACAATGACTCCATTAGATAACTGGCTAAAACAGATCGGGATCTGGTATCAACAACGAAAGCATGATCAAGGCAGTCAACTGCAATCATTGATCCTGTCACCACCAGAGCAAATCTGGGGACCACACATCTCAGCTCAACAGAGCAAAGCAATTGCCTGTTGGTTGGATGGCTGCATTCGGATCTTTACTCTCGAACGAGAACGCTCTCCTGATAAAGCCTTCCAATACCTGCAATTCGCCTATAGCAAACTGCAACAAGTCGTGGCTACTGCAGAAAGTGATCTGGAACTTAAAGATTGGTGCATGAAGAGAATGCAGCATCTGACAGTATTAAGTCTTGAGTTCTGCAATCAGCAATCAAATCCAAGCTGGCAAACCGTGTCTCACCAATTGATCGAAGCCCATGTGCAGTTTATGGCAGCCCAACAGTGGAATGAATCGCGGAACTATGATCAAGGTAATTCATCGTTTCACTAACGATATATCGAATATTTGCGGATCAATGATCAAGGAGAAACATGATCATCGTTATGAAGAAAACAAATCAGGACGGAATTTAAGACAAAAAAAAGCGAGTTCAGAGAACTCGCAAAATATTCAGAATGAATGTAACAATATGAGCCAATCTATCAGGGATAATCCTATCCCTCATTCATCAGAAAGGACAAAAGGTTGTCTATTCGGGATAAATATTATCCAACTCACCGAACCGCAATGTCAGTGCTCTGTCAGGGGAATGTAGTAGCTCTGTCTTATTGTTAGCAGAGTGTAACAAGGTGTTTTTGTCGGTAAGTAAACACAAAAAAACCAGCATTTTCATGCTGGCTTAATCTCTTATACTGCTTGCAATGAGTCGTTAAACGGCCACTTCATCCAAAGCCCGGAACACCGTTTCATCAAGGTGACCTTCAAAAACCTGCTTACACACTTTACGACGAACAGCGAGCCCGGCTATCAGACGTTCAATCGATAGGTGTTTGTTTTCACTCTGACCATTGTACAGCTCAACCATCTTGCTCAAGGTTTCGTATGGAATCACCTGATCACCAACGCGAAGGAAGTCGAGCTTGTCTATGAGCTCCAGACACTCTTCTTGGATTGAGCTATGGGAATGCCCTGTCATCGCCGCTAAAGCCGTTATAGAGCGTTCTAGAGCCTCTGTGGAGGTATATTTAGATAGAGTAATGGTAATCTCATCAGCATTGATCTCTACCAGGTGTTTACGCTGTTTCACTCGACGACCTAACTTACCGCGTGGAGAGCGCTCTTTGCGTTGGATCGGCTCGAACTCGCCATCAATGATCTGCGACATCTCTTCAAGCTGCTGTTTAGAAACCATTTCATTGCGCAGTGGGTTCGGCAATGTTGGCGCCATATTACGCTTACCCGCATTGGTAGTACGAGCGCGAGAGTAACGCAGGACTTCTTCCGCATCACATTTGATATCGAATTGATAATCTTTGATCTTATCCTTCTCGATCATCGCAGAGATCGTCAGGTGGTAACCCCAAAGATTAACGACAAACAGCTCATCACTGCCCTTCTCTTTTGACAGTTTCTTCAATTCGCGGATCAGATCCATCGAGAAGCGACGCCACTCAATATTACGTGCCAGCTTCTGGTTCAGCTCGCTCAGCAGCATAACGTCGGAGTGACGACGTGACATACGACTACGGAAGTAGCTGTATAACTGGAATACCAGCGTGTGCTGCTTCAGAATTTCAGGCGGGAACAGGAAGAAATAATCACGAGTCAGCAATTCTTCATAGAATGATGGCTCCCAGACCAGGATGTATAGGTTTGGTTTAATGCGTATTTCGCCGTCTGCGCCCTCTGTAGGCGCTTCTTCAGATGCGGTAATGGTACGGGCCAAAAATCTGAAACGATCGCTCTTGAAGCCTTCTGGCATGTTCTCGCTTAGCCATCGACCAGTAAGCTCGTGCAACTGGAAGTCAGTAAATTCGATACGGTCGATGCTGTCACGAATTGAATCACGCGCTGGACCACTATCCTTCTTGCCACGCAGCGAAAGAATATCAGTGATATACAACGGCGTTTTGTTTGGTACATGAGTGCCATCTAGTTGATATTGATGCTGGTGGTGCTCATGGTATTGCACTGTCAGGGTGAACAGAGCAAACAGAGTCATCAGATCATCAACCGTCATGATGCTCTTTGAAGATCGTGTTTCGATCACAGCTCGGGTACCGGAGATCGATACCATGCTCTTTTGGTAGCTCTTACGCGTTCGTGGCGGCGCTAAGGCCTGATCAATAATGCCCGCCCAGTTTGTCGGAGAGACCACAAACTGATCCGCTTCATCTTTCATCGCTGGTGGCGTGTTGAGGCCATGTTCGTTAAGCAGGCGTTTATTGACCTGAGTCTGAGCAAGTGCCTTTGAGCGTTTCTGTTTTTCGTTCTGTTTAACCGATTCAGTAACCAGGCTAGTTGCACCAAGCACTGAAATTAACTGGTTAGGGTTAACGAAACGATGCAGCATGGTTTTACCTGCTAACCCCTCTTCAAAGCGAACAGGCACTTGCTGGAAGAGACCAATATTCACTGCGGCTCGTAATCGCTGTTGGATTGCAGCGCGAGTGACTTGACCGTCAGTTGCATCAATCAGCTCCGTTGTGGATACCAAACCGTCTTTGCTGCTGAAACCCCGAAGTGAGATCAAGTTGAGAAGTTCAACGATACTTTTCGTAACGCCTTTAAAGTGTTGGTATTGTTCAATCCAGTTAACCGCGACTTCTGACACTTCAAATAGGTGCCCATCTTTGTGGCTTCTTGGCGCTTTGATCAGTAGTTTTTCTTCTGAGCTCATTATTAGATCCGTATCACACTAGCCGTAATATCGCTATAGTTCCGAAAGAATAAAGAAAAAAAGATCATAAATAAAGAAAAACTTGTTGCTTTTAAATAACTGATCTTTCTGATTAATATGATCTTAAATGATTATATGATCTATTGATCAGGGCGTAGATAAGTCTGTAAGTGACTGTCTAGAAAGGGAAAAAAAATTAACGCTTGGAAAGCATGATCATGTAAACAACGAAAGCATGATCATTAAGTGATTGAAAGCATGATCAAAAATTCTTAGAACGATGATCATCATAACTACGAACAAATGATCAATGGAATCATGAAAGCATGATCATCATAGTTGCACACGTTATCCACAAGCCGAACTGAGTTAATAGATAAATGGCTCTCAACCAACGGATTGTGATTGTCTAATTTATCGAAACGATGATCAAGGGATCGATGTGTAAATCGTTAAATTGAACAGATAGTAACCGATAGATAAAGTCGAACAACACACGCTGCATCTTATCCACATAGGTTCGCCAGCAAGCATCTTTCCGAAAGCATGATCATGAAATAGTCATCGATTGCCGCTTTTAATGGATTGTCGGTCAATAATTGATTCCGTGAGCCGTTATTTAGCGTCAAGTCTTAGTCCATCTGCATTCGTCCGTAAAATGGAGTTAAATTTACATGCTTCCGAGAAGTACATAGACTTGATCATTGTTCCGATCTTGGATCATTTTCATCGCATCTCTCAAGGGGCTTGTTCTGGCACTAAATTCCCTTGATCATTGTTCCTAAATCGCAAAATTGGTCTGAAAGCATGATCATGACAGATTCCTTGATCATTGTTCCGTTAGCTGATGAGCGATTAAAGATATTTGACTATCAAATCAGTTGTACGTGCCCTGTTCTTGCTGTCTGACTTGTTATCAGTTTGAAAGTCAAAATAGCACCTACCGTAAATTAGTCAGCAATCTTAATCGTTCCGAGCGTCTTTCTGGTCTCAATTCTAAAAATATTTTTACAATGTAAATAAGTGATGCTGTAACACTTTTATTCTATGGTACTTTAAGACATGTTATGCAGCTAAAAATTGACAACAAATTGACCTGTTTTTGCTGATTAACACTAAATTGAATGTCATATTTCTATTTAATGTGATTAATATCTATAATTGCATGTTCACCTTTTTATTGTTTGTTACTGAAAATGCTGTACAATTATTTTCAGTTCACTAATAACGGAATTTGGCAAATGAAACGAGAACATACGATTGAGAATCTCATTCAGCTGGCTGAGAAAACGGCTCAGGTACAAGCTGATCGTATCGAAATTGTATTGGAAGAGCGCAGCGACGAGCATTTTCCGCCGATGTCAAAAGCATTGATGGAAACTCGCTCTGGTTTAACCCGTCGTAAACTTGATGATGCAATTAGCAAACTAGAAGAGTCTGGTCACCAATTCACTAAAAACAACGCCAACCACTACTCTATTTCTTTGCAAGAAGCTCATATGCTGATGGACGCTGCGGGCATCCCTAAGTTTCACGAGCGTAAGAAAAACAGCGAAAACAAACCTTGGATTATCAATGTACAGAACCAGAAGGGTGGTACAGGTAAGTCTATGAGTGCTGTGCATCTCGCGGCGTGTTTAGCTCTTAATCTGGATAAGCGTTACCGTATCTGTCTGATTGACTTAGACCCGCAAGGTTCGTTACGTCTATTCTTAAACCCTCAAATTAGCCTTACTGATCATGACAATATCTACTCAGCTGTTGATGTCATGCTGGATAACGTGCCAGAAGGCGTTGAGGTAAATAATGAGTTTCTACACAAAAATGTGTTGCTACCGACTCAATATCCAAACTTAAAAACAGTATCAGCGTTTCCTGAAGATGCGATGTTTAACGCGGAAGCCTGGCAACATCTGTCTCAAAACCAGTCGCTTGATATCGTTAAGCTGCTTAAAGAGAAGCTGATAGATCAGATTGCTGATGACTTCGACGTTATCATGATTGATACCGGTCCACACGTAGACCCGCTAGTATGGAATGCAATGTATGCGTCAAACGCACTGCTGATCCCATGTGCGGCGAAGCGACTTGACTGGGCATCAACCGTCAACTTCTTCCAGCATTTACCTACGGTTTATGAAATGTTCCCAGAGGACTGGCAGGGTCTTGAATTTGTTCGTCTGATGCCAACCATGTTTGAGGATGACAACAAGAAGCAGGTAGCGGTCCTTACTGAAATGAACTATCTGTTGGGTGACCAGGTGATGATGGCGACGATACCTCGTAGCCGCGCATTTGAAACCTGTGCCGACACTTACAGCACGGTATTTGACCTGACAACAGGTGATTTTGAAGGCGGTAAGAAGACACTGGCGACTGCTCAGGATGCGGTACAGAAGAGTGCACTAGAGCTAGAGCGTGTACTACACAGTCATTGGTCATCACTAAATCAGGGGTAAATAGAAAATGGCAATTAAGACTTCAGATTTAAACGCAAGATTATTTGGTAAAGCGAATAAGCGTCACGTGACCACACCGCAAGAAGCGCAACAAGCGGCAAAAGAACAGGCTCAGGTTATTGAACTTTCAGTGGCTGGCGAAGAGAAAGTTCAGTTTGAATTGGTGCGTATTCCTGCCGATCAGGTCAGCGAACAAACCGTCGTATTTTCAGAAAATGCGCGTGAACAAGCATTCCTCAACGAACACGCACTATCAGATGTGTTGGTCACGTTAAAAGAGCGTGGTCAGCAATATCCGGCAGTGGGTCGCAAGTGTGAAGATGGCAAGATTGAAGTGCTCGATGGTAGCCGTCGTCGTATGTCTTGTATCTTGGCGGGACAGGAATTCCTTATCTACGTTGGTGAGAACATTAGCACTGAACATGCTAAGTTCCTTTCTGACGTGGCTAACGCACACAAGCCTCTTTCTTTGTACGAAAAAGGCAAGGAGATGCTCGCTAAACTGGAAAGTGGTGACGCAGAAGATCAGAAAGCGCTGGCTAAAATGTTCCAGTGTAGTGAAGCACTTGTCAGTGGCGCTTTAAAAGCCGCAGATCTACCACTAGAATTACTACAAGCGTACCCAAATGTGGCAGAGCTTGGTCGTCCTACAATCGTTAAACTGCATAAGCAATTTAACGGCCTGGATAAAGGACAACAAGGTAAACTGCTCGATAAGTGTCGTTCTGAAGAAGGTTTTGTTTGGCAAAGAAGCCAGTCTCAGGGTGTCGCTCGAATCACTAAAGAAGTGACCGAGAATATTGAAGCTTGGATTGAAGAGTTGGCGCCAAGCAAGAAAGCAACAGCGACAAAAACGGAACTTATTAAAGGTCGTGCGAGCTATAGCCGTAAAGGCAGTAACTTAACGCTCAACCTAAAGAAAGTTGACGATGCATTAATGCAAGAGATCTTAGATCTGGTTGCCAACAAATTGAACTAGCCAGTTTTGTTATTGAATAAAGCCGCCTCTGGGCGGCTTTTTTTATGTCATAATGTGGCTGCCCAATACCACATTCTATTCGTATCGAACTCATGAAATTGATCAACGACTACTTATCCCAGCTACTAAGCATTGCTCGTCAATCTAACCACCGCTTTGGTGTTGTTATACGTGGAGATGATCTATGGCAGCAGCAGTGTGTCGTGGAAGCAGCCAGTCATCTGGATAGCTCAGTCATTTATCAACTGGGTGGTAAAGCGTATATAGAGGTGGGCAAAGTCGTTCAATACAACAAAGGCCAACAACTTCTGGGGCAGGAGTGTCAGCTGCTTATTTGCGATTTTCGGGCAGGCTTCGATGCCAATAGCTTTACCGCCGCGACAGGTTGTGTACGTGGGGGAGGGCTGGTTGTGATTGTTACTGATGTGAACGGTGGTGAAGGATATGACCAGATTTGGCTGAATAATGCGTTAGGACATTTGATACAACTTACGCAGAACCAACCTTTGGCGCCATTACCGCAAGTAGTGGAGCATGCGTTCGAACCGTATCACCAACAGCAGCTGGCGATTGAGAAAATCGTTAAAGTCGTTGAAGGCCATCGTAAAAGACCTCTAGTGATGACCGCTGACCGCGGTCGGGGTAAAAGCAGTGCAATGGGAATCGCTGCTGCACAACTCATGCAGTCGCGTAAGATTCGAATTGTGCTGACAGCGCCAAGTGTCGCAACCATTCAACCTGTATTCGAGCACGCAAGTCGTTTGCTAGATGGGGCTAAAGTAGAAAACAACCGACTAAGCTACCATCAATCGGTCTTAGAATTCATCGCTCCCGATGAGTTACTTCGCAGCCAAATTGAACTAGATTGTCTATTGGTTGATGAAGCTTCGGCTATTCCGATTCCAATGCTGCAACGCATGGTCGAGCACTATCATCGCGCGGTATTCTCTACCACGATTCATGGTTACGAAGGGTGTGGACGTGGTTTCAGTGTTAAGTTCCAGACATGGCTTAAACAACAACGTCCGGGCACTAATTTTTATCATCTCGAACAACCAATTAGATGGAATCAAAACGACCCGCTAGAAAACTGGCTGTTTACCAGCTTTTTACTCGATAGCGATTTGGATACTTTGGCGGATGTTCAAAGAGAGCCTCAGCTACAGCGCATTGAAAAAAAACAACTGGTCGCGGAACCTAAGCTATTAGCAAGCTGTTTCGCTTTGCTAGTGAATGCTCATTATCAGACTTCGCCCAATGACCTGATGTTACTACTTAGCGATGAAGCGATTCACCTTTATGCCGCCTTTGACGGGGGAACCTGCCTTGGATGTATTTTGGCAATTGAAGAGGGGCAGCTTGAGAGTCAGCTAGTTGAACAGATCTGCCTTGGTAAGCGTCGACCTAAAGGGCACCTGGTTGCGACGACGTTAGCTAACCAGATGGGAATTACTGCCGCGGCTCGGCAATCAAGCCTACGGATTATGCGTATCGCGGTTCACCCTCAGCGACAGCGAAGTGGCGTTGGTCGACAGATGATTGCTCAATTACGTCAGCAAACCGAGTATGACTTTTATTCCACCAGCTTTGGAGCAACGAGCGAGTTGGTGAGATTTTGGAATCAATCAGATTTCCATTCGGTTCGACTTGGTAGTCAACGTGACCAAGCGAGTGGTACACATTCACTTATCATCATTAACGGCGATTTAGATTGGCTGGATGAGGCTAAAGCGCAGTTTGCTGACAGCATGCATTACTCATTGGGTACAATATTTTCGCAACTTGAGATTGAACTTGTCCGTAGTTTAACGCCTATTAATGATGCTTCCGTAGTAAAAGCAGGCGTTCATCAACTGATAGAGCGCTATTGTTTGGGCGGTTCAAGCTATGATAGTGTCGCTCCTTTACTCAACTTATGGTGGCAATCTTCCCCACAACTCGCTTATAAAGTGAGTGATCTATTTATTCGACTTGTCGTACAACGAAACAGTTGGGCAGATTGCATAGCTGAGTTCGGTATGACTGGCAGAAAGCAAGCAGAGCAAGTTTTCCGCCAGCATCTAAGTGAGTTGGTGAAAAAGTCACGCTGAAGAGAAGGCTAGCAATTTACACTGTAAAAGAGCTGCCCGACCAGACCATTTACAGTGTAAACCAGAGTCGCTTTTACACTGTAAATTCCATTCCGTGATTGTTATTTACTCTTTCTCAATTTTAAGAGCGTGATTTATTTGCGTTTTTTTTGGCGCTTATGAAACGTTATGTAATTAGCTAATATATAAAGACAATACGACTTCAGACTCATCCTTTCGTCAAACTTTTCACCCAAACTATCTAGCTACACCGCTTGCGGATTAATGATTCCTTCCTACACTCATCTTAAGCAACATGGTTAATATCGGCTAGGAATAATAATAAAGTGAAGGTTGAAGACATGGAATGTTTGTTACCTGAGTCATTAGACATATCTACCGTACTCGACAGTGCGAGTGATTACAAAGCGTGGCTTACTCAAGATACCCATCAAATTCAAATCGATGCATCGCACGTCAATCGCCTTGACGCTGCCGGATTGCAAGCTTTGCTCGCCTTATTCTTATCCGCTAAATCCAATCAGATAGATATTCAACTAGTAAAACCTACTCCGTTACTGATCGAAGGTATTAATACGTTAGGGCTACGCGATCAGTTTGAAATCAACAGTGAAGTTGGAGAACTGCAACATGACTAAAATTCTAGCTGTGGATGATTCTGTCTCAATTCGTCAAATGGTGAGTCATACATTACGTGATGCTGGCTATGACGTTGAAACGGCAAATGACGGTCGCGATGCACTGAGCAAAGTGACTTCGGCGAAGTTTGATGTCGTCATATCTGACGTCAATATGCCGAATATGGGGGGATTTGAGCTGGTAAAAGCTTTGCGGGAAAAACCGCAATACAAATTTATTCCGATATTAATGCTAACGACTGAAACAAGCACCGATAAGAAGCAACAAGGAAAGTCTGCTGGTGCAACAGGTTGGTTAGTAAAGCCGTTTAATCCAGACACACTACTAAAAACATTAAAACGTGTGATTTAAACCGAGCTTCTCTCACACTGCAACGTCAATTGGTGAGGTTACATTATGGCTTTAGACATGGAACAGCTGCGCAAGATGTTTTACGAGGAGTGTCGTGAAAATCTTGAAGTGCTAGAAGATGTTCTGCTCAACTTGGACCCAGAGCACGTAGAAGACGAGTCCATAAATACGATTTTTCGTGCCGCTCATTCAATCAAAGGCGGGGCGGGGACATTTAATTTACTCGACATTAGTGAGTTTACTCACGGTGTGGAAGCCTATCTTGACTTAGTCCGTAATCAAGAGCGCAGCCTGAGTGCGGAAACCATCGACCTGCTTTTAAAAAGCGGAGATTGTATTCACAGCATGCTCGAAGGCCATGAACAAGGCAGCGAAGTGAATGAAGATCTCAAGCAAGAGGTCAGTCAAAAGTTACTGGTTCTGCTGGATGACAACGCATCCGAATCGACTTCAGAGCAAACACAACAGCCAGATGCTGAAAACGAAACTTCAACTAATAGCGACCAACCCTGGCAAATTGTATTCGCTCCCCATCAAGAAATGTTCTTCAGTGGTAATGATCCATTACGTATCTTACGTGAATTGAGCGAGTTAGATACCTCATGCGAAATTAGCGCTGATACATCTAAATTACCTGATATCGAGGCCATCGAGTCTGAACTTTGTTACTTAACCTGGAGCGCCACTATCAGTGGTGAAGTAGAACTTGAACAGATTCAGGAAATCTTCGAATGGGTTGAGGATGAGTGTGACCTCACCATTGAACGATTGGGTGGCAATGATGTAACGAGTGACATCGCTGGCGCGAGCGAATCGCAACCTGAATCTCCAACGGTAGATACACCGGTTAAAAAATCCGAGCCTGAAGCCAAATCTACCAAGGTGGCGAAATCAGATTCCAGTGTCAGTTCAATCCGCGTCGATATCGATAAAGTGGACAGCCTTATCAATCTGGTCGGTGAGTTAGTTATTACCCAGTCTATGCTGACTGAGATTGGTAATGACTTCACGATAGAGAAACTCGAAAAGCTTAAAACCGGACTGGATCAGTTACTACAGAACAGCAAAGACCTTCAAGAAAACGTTCTGAATATTCGCATGTTACCGATGAGTTTTGCTTTCAGTCGTTTCCCTCGACTGGTGAGAGACTTGTCGAGTCGTTTGGAAAAACAGGTCGATCTGCAAATCAAAGGTGAACAGACCGAACTGGATAAAACCGTGTTGGAACGGATTGTTGATCCCTTAGTTCACCTGGTACGAAACGGCATCGATCACGGTATTGAGCAGCCTTCGACTCGCCTTGCTAACGGCAAACCTGAAATGGGAGTGATTGAACTCAACGCCTACCATCAGGGCGGCTCGATAGTGATTGAGATTCAAGATGACGGTGCAGGACTTAACTGTGACAAATTGTGGGACAAAGCGTTAGAAAAAGGGGTGTTAGCGGAAGACTCAAGGCGTGAAGAGTTCTCTGACAAGCAGATCATGAATCTGATTTTTGCACCTGGTTTTTCCACGGCTGAACAAGTGTCCGACATTTCAGGTCGAGGCGTCGGAATGGACGTTGTTCGACGCAATATCGAAGAGTTGGGTGGACATATTGAAGTGGAATCCAGTCTTGGCGAAGGAAGCTGTTTCACCATTAGTCTACCGCTCACATTGGCTATTCTTGATGGCCAACTGGTCAAAGTGGCAGGTGAAGTTTATGTCATACCACTGCTGACGATTGTCGAATCGATTCAAATTGACCCTGCATGCATAAAACACGCGTCGGGAGGCATCGAACTCTACCGATTGCGTGAAGAGAATATTCCTATCTTACGTCTGCAAGATGAATTGGAAATGGGATCAAGTGGTGGATTAGAGCAACGCATTCTTTGCTTTGTCGAAGCGGCGGGAAATCGCGTCGGGCTATTACTTGATGAGCTGCATGACCAACAGCAAGTGGTGATCAAAAGTCTGGAATCGAACTATAGCAAGGTTGCTGGCATCTCAGGTGCGACCATATTGGGCGACGGCTCTGTGTCATTGATTCTTGATATTCAGGGCTTAATTACCAACTTCCTCAATCGATCTTCCGAAGCATCTCATAAAGGCATTGCAGCATAAGGAGTGGGCATGGACGCAGTTACGACAGGGATAGACAGTGCTCAAAACATGACGGATCTATCCAAGCAAAATATTGAAGCTCAGGCCGAGGCTCTGTTGGATAGCATGAACGACGAAGTGAGTGAAAGTGCTGACTTCCTGAGTTTTAAGCTGGCTCATGAGTTGTATGGCGTAGAAATCAAAGATGTTGAAGAAATCCGTGTATGGGAGCGACCAACGCCCATCCCGAGAGCACCAGAATTTGTCCGTGGGGTGATTAACCTGCGCGGAATGATTGTTCCAGTCGTTGATCTGCGCTCAAGATTCTCTGTCGGTAAGTGTGAGTACCTGCCAACCACTGTCGTGATAGTGCTTCGTTACAGTGATGAAGAGAGTGAACGTCTGATGGGCTTAGTCGTCGATGCAGTGAGTGATGTCGTCAGTCGCGGGCAAAACGAACTCTACCCGGCAGTGGGTGAATCACTAGTGACGCCTTATCTACAAGGATTGATCAATGTTGGAGAGCAAGTGATGTCACTGCTTGATACCGAAGAACTGCTCAACATCGAACGTATATTGAGGGTGGAATCATGATCGCAACACAAGAGTTTCTAAGTTTTCTGCTTGAAGGTGAAGAGTATGGCGTTCCAATTCTAGACGTACGTGAGGTACGTGGTTGGAACACCGTTAGAGAGGTACCTAATTCACCAGCCTACATGAAAGGGGTTCTTGAGATACGTGGGGAATACGTACCGATTGTGGATCTGAGAATGCGATTTGGTTTAGCACCAGCAACGATAAGTGTGACTACTGTTGTGATAGTGCTCAATGATGCGCAACACCAACCACTCGGCATCATCGTAGATGGTGTCTCAGAGGTTTACCCACTAACCGAGGAGCAGATAAAGCCATCGCCTTATGTCTCATCAGATGTTGATCATAGCTATGTACGCGGAATCGCATCGGTGAGTAATGGCCATTTAGTTTTAATTAATTTAGACGCTTTGTTCGATGCAGCAGAGCTAGTAGTACCCGACCAAGCGGAAGAGAGTTGGGCCTAATGCCAATGTGAATGCGGTGTATTCGTTTTGGTAACACACGTCAGAAGAAGCAACCAGTGAGAGGTAACTCATGGCATTTTGGAATAAACACCCAGAGCCTGCTGCTCAATTCGTAGCACCAACGCAGGACACGCTAACCGAAGAGTTCGAACCTGAAGAAGAACAAGGGATATCGAAGGAACAATTACTATCGGCGCTTAATGCAGCTCAAACAGCACTGATGATGATTGACCGTGATTTTAATATCACCTATCTCAATCAGAAATCGGTAGATTTGCTTAAGACCCATGAAGCTCTGTTCCAGTCGATTTGGCCTAACTTCCAGGCTACTGAAGAGTTTTTACTTGGCTACTGCATCGACTTGTTCCATGCCAACCCAAGTCACCAGCGACAGATGCTGTCTAATCCATCTAATTTACCTTACACCACAACCATTACGGTTAAGGATGTGAAGATAGAGTTGAATGTTGGTGCCATTATTGATGCCAGCGGGGCTTATGTGGGTAATACACTGGAATGGTCTGATGTTACTGACGCGCTGAAACAAAAGAATGACATTACCCGCTTACAGTCAGCGGTTAATCAGGCACAAACTGCCATGGTTATGATCGATCGAGATCTGCAAATCACTTATGCCAATCAGGAAACGATCAACTTGTTCCGTAAACATGAAGCAACAATGCGTTCGGTTTGGTCTGGTTTTACGGCGAGTGAAGAGTGGTTAATGGGACGCTGTATCGATGAGTTCCACCGCAACCCGGCTCATCAACGACAGCTACTAGCGGACCCAGGCAACTTGCCTTACAAAACGGATATTGCCATCAAAGATATCCTGATTGAGCTCAACGTTGCGGCGATCAATGATGCGCAAGGTAACTATATTGGTAACACGCTTGAATGGCGTGACGTGACAGAGGAACGTGCCAAAGAAGAAGAGATTGGTCGATTAGCTTCAGCGGTGGCCGGTATGACAACCAACATCATGATGGCCGATAAAGACGGTATCATCACCTACCTTAATCCGGCTCTGCATACCTTATTGCGCAGCAGGGAAAGTGACTTGCAGAAAGTCTTGCCTGGCTTTGATGCGAGTGATTTAGTTGGCAAAAACATTGATGTATTCCATAAGAATCCAGGCCACCAGCGCAACATTATCACCAATCCTGACCGCCTACCTTTCTCTTCCAATATCGCAGTGGGTGGATTGGAGTTTAACCTCACCTGTATCGCGATGCGCGATGGACAGGGTAACTACATTGGTCCCGCACTTCAGTGGGTTGATATCACTGAACAGCAAGATGGTCAGCGTCAGGTTGAATCACTGATCCAAAAAGCGATTGCCGGTGATTTGAGTGAACGTATTGATACCAGCGTCTATAACGGCTTTATGAAAGAGTTAGGCGACGGCATCAATAATCTGCTCGATACCATGGTTGTTCCGTTAGGTCAGTGTATTGATGTCATGAGTCAGGTGGCCGAAGGAAACCTGAATACCACCATGCCAGAAGACAATACCGGTGAGTTTGCCCGACTGTCGAACGCAGTAAATACCTCGATTCTTAATTTGCGCAATATGGTCGACAAAATCACTCAGTCCTCGGCGCGTGTTGCAACTGCTTCAACAGAGATAGCAGAAGGGAACAATGACTTAAGCCAGCGTGTTGAAGCTCAGGCATCGAACCTGGAAGAGACTGCGGCAAGTATGGAACAGATGACAGCGACAGTGCGCCAAAATGCGGATAACGCTAAAGGTGCTAATGAGCTATCAGACGACGCAACCAAGAAAGCCAGCAAAGGTGGCGAAGTGGTTGGTCAGGCCGTTTCTGCCATGGCTGAGATCAATACTGCGAGTAAGAAGATTGCCGACATCATTGGTGTGATTGATGAAATCGCTTTCCAGACTAACTTGCTGGCGTTGAACGCTGCGGTTGAGGCTGCTCGTGCTGGTGAGCAAGGACGTGGCTTTGCGGTAGTCGCGGGTGAAGTACGTAACCTGGCTCAACGCAGTGCAGCTGCGGCTAAAGAGATCAAAGGTCTGATTAAAGACAGTGTTGAGAAAGTGGATGAAGGTTCACGTCTGGTTGATGAATCCGGTGAAACCCTTAATGAAATCGTCGACGCGGTAGAGAAGGTGACAGAGCTGATCGCGCAGATTGCTTCTTCAAGTCAGGAACAGTCTACCGGTATTGATGAAATTAACCGTGCCATCGCCACCATGGATGAAATGACTCAGCAGAATGCGTCGTTAGTCGAAGAAACGTCTGCGGCCAGTCAGTCGCTTAAAGATGAAGGTAAGCAACTGCTTCATCTAATGAACTTCTTTGCGACTGACAACAATGTGACCACCTTTGAGTCCAAGTCAGTCGATAAAGGGCGAGATAGTAATGTTCGTGAAATCCGAACACCAAAGGTTGCCAACTCTAGCTTCAAGCTTGAAGAGGATGGAGACGAATGGGAAGAGTTCTAGTTCAGGCTGAAAACTCGATGCCGGACAACAGCGAGTTTGAGCTGACTGACAAAGACTTTAAGTTTATTCAGTGGTTCATGCACAAAAATGTCGGCATCTTCTTTTCAGATCGAAAAAGAACCATGGTTTATGGCCGTATTAGTCGCCAGTTAAGGCGACTAGGTCTAAGCCGCTTTAGCGAGTATCGGCCAATCATCGAACAGGATCCGGCCGAGCAATCCAATTTTATTAACTGTTTAACGACGAATAAAACGCAGTTCTTTCGCGAATATCACCACTTCGAATTTTTGGAAAAGGTATTGCTGAAAGAGTGGCGAGAGCAGGGGCTTGAAAAGGTAAGAATCTGGTCGGCAGGTTGTTCAACAGGCGAAGAGCCATACAGTTTTGTCTCTTCGCTGCACTGGGCTCAGGCATTTAATCAGTTCGAAGATATTAAGCTTATCGCAACGGATCTCGATACTAAGGTGCTGGAACATGCCAAGCGTGGCATCTATAGCGACGAAGCGGTTAAGACCATACCTGCTAAGTATCTGAAACCGGGCTTTGTTCGCGGTACCGGACAACAGCAGGGCAATATTAAATGTCGTGTTGGGCTGCAGAAGTACATCCAGTTTCGTCAATTAAATCTGCTGGAGAAATGGGACTTTAACCAACCTTTCGATCTGATCTCATGTCGTAACGTGATGATCTATTTCGACAGACAGACTCAGGCAAAATTGATCAAGCGGTTTCATCAACAGTTAAAACCTAATGGTGTGCTTTTTATCGGTCACTCAGAGAGTGTGCCAGCGAGCATTGATCTGTTCCACCATCTTGGACACACCATATACGTTAAAAAATAGGCAAGGACAATGATAGGTGCGAGGCTTGCAACGCCAAAGTATGAGAACGACCACTTTAACCGCTTTTACCATCCGACTAAGGAAAAGCACATCGTAAAGCTGCTACCAGGAGGAATATACAGTACTGATGCACATGACGAGTTAATCGCGACAGGCTTAGGGTCGTGTGTTGCTGCCTGTATGTGGGATGCAGATGCAGGCATTGGTGGTATGAATCACTTCCTGCTGCCTTTTGATAGCAAGTCTCAACTTAAGTCCTGGAAACCGGAAGAGGTTATTTCCACCGCCTCACGTTATGGCAGTTATGCAATGGAGATGTTGCTCAACGCTATGATCGCCAGAGGTGCTAAGCGTTCATCACTACAGGTTAAGTTGTTCGGAGGGGCGCAAATGCTAGGGCGCAACTCTATGGTAGGAGAAAAAAACGTCGCATTTATTCTCAATTACATTCAACAAGAAGGGATGCATGTGACCGGGCAGGATCTCGGAGGTCTTGAGCCCAGAAAGGTTATCTTTGACCCGATTAGCGGTAAAGCGTGGCTTAAACGGATTCCATTTACCGAAGTACACCTGCTACAACACCAAGAAGAAAAATACGCCAGTCAGTTGGATAGGGAAAGTCATCGCCCACATGACGATGACGTGGAGCTGTTTTAATGAAAAAAATAAAAGTATTGATCGTTGATGATTCACCAGTATTCAGAGCCTTACTACAACAACTGATCAACTCAGATCCAGAATTGGAAGTGGTCGCAATGGCTGAGGATCCCCTTCAGGCAAGAGAGTTGATCAAGCAGCACAACCCTGATGTATTAACGCTTGATATTGAAATGCCGAAGATGAATGGGGTTCAGTTCTTAAAGAATTTGATGCGTTTAAGACCTATGCCTGTTGTGATGATCTCGACGCTGACTCAGCATGGCGCAGAGCCGACGCTCGCGGCGCTGGAATTAGGCGCTGTGGATTACTTCCCCAAACCAGCGGTTGATAGCACTGCTGAGATGGTTAACTACAAAACCTTAGTCAATGAGAAGATCAAGATGGCGGCGGGAGCTAACGTCTCGACTTCAGCGTCGCCAACGCCGCCATCGGTTAAGCTTGTGGCTCCTAAACATAGTCATAAGGTTGAAGTGATCGCCATTGGTGCATCAACAGGTGGAACCGAAGCGGTCAAGCAGGTTTTGTCGGCGCTACCTGCAGGGCTTCCCCCTGTGATCATTACTCAACATATCAGCGCAATGTTCTCGTCTTCATTTGCTGAGCGCCTCAATGAGCATAGTGAAATCCAGGTTAAAGAACTGACCTCAAACCGCGCGCCACTCGTCAATGGTTGCGCCTATCTAGCACCCGGCGACAAACATATTGTTGTTGTTCGACGTGGAACTCACCTCTATTGCCAACTCGATGACAGACCAGCCGTAAACCGACACAAGCCTTCAGTTGACGTGATGTTTGATGCGGTCGCCGAAACTGTGGGGAAAAAATCGATTGGCGTGATTCTTACTGGTATGGGGCAAGACGGCGCGAGAGGCATGCTTCGAATGAAAGAGCAGGGCGCAAAAACCATTGCTCAGGATAAAGCGTCATCTGTGGTGTGGGGCATGCCTCGTGTCGCAGTAGAAATGGATGCAGCAATGGCTGTCGTTGATTTAAACAACGTCGCAGAGCAGATCTGTCACTATTTGTCAGCGGATTGATTGTCTGGGCTCACAACATCAAGGAATACCGATGAAAATAACATTAAGCAAAATAAAAACCCGCTACTTCATCGCTGTTGGCCTGCAGGTTCTACTGTTGTCGATCGCAGTGAGTATGTCTTCCTCTGTTGCCCATGTCGCCCTGATCGTTCTCGCGGCAGCTATCCCTTGGATAGTGATGCCTAAGCAGATGAATCAAAGCGAACCAAGTGAGCAAGCGTCGATAACCAGCGAGATAACACAATCGGGTGGCAAGCCAGATCAAGTTTATCCCTTGATCAATGTTCTGTCTCAGCAACTGCGAGACCCGTTGGATCATCAGAGAAGTGTGGTTGATGAGTCCGTTGAGACACTCAATGAAAGCTATTTCGAACTGCAAAAACTGGCTGAACAACAAAACCAGATTACCGCAGAGCTGGTCGAAAACCTGCTTGGTAACCGCGATAGCAATAGTGATATCAGTCAGGTGCTACCGAAAACTGAAGCCATTATTCGTCAGTTTGTTGATACGCTTGTGGACGTGTCAGAGAAGAGTATCTCTGCGGTGCACAGTATTCATGATATGTCAGACAAGCTTGATGCGGTATTCCGTTTACTAGAACAGGTTCGCGGGCTTTCTGAGCAGACTAACTTACTGGCTCTGAATGCGGCCATTGAAGCAGCGCGTGCTGGTGACGCAGGAAGAGGCTTTGCCGTGGTTGCTCAGGAAGTTCGCAACCTGTCGGTCAAAGCCGAAGAGCTTAATACTCAGATTGAATCAGAGATCAGCGTCGCCCAGCAAACCGTTCAGGAAGCCAATAAAACCGTTGGTGAAATGGCGTCGATTGATATGACAGAAGCGATTGAGTCAAAAGAAAAAGTGGATGAAATGCTCCGAGGGGTACAGCAGGTTAACGTCACTGTCGAGCAGGAAGTGCAAAAAATCCGCTCGAGTGGGGATCTGCTGCATGCCCAAGTCGACAACGGTATCCGCGCTCTACAGTTTGCTGACATCATTGTTCAGCAAGGCGACTATGCAAAACAGACCGTCAATTACCTGGAGCAGTTTTCCGAACTTTGTCAGCAATGGACAAATAACAAGATTGAGCTTGATGACTTCACACTCGCGTTAGTTGAGTTACAGGCAGAGATAGACAATCGAGGTGCTCCAGCAGCTTCTCAAGAGAGTATTGATGAAGGCGAAGTCGAGCTGTTCTGAACACTTGGGTAGTCTCTAAGCAGAGAGAAAGGGGAATAACATGTCAGTAGAAGCACAGGTAGACTCTGCCGCTAAACATATCACAATTTTGATTGAAGGCGCTTTTGGCTTCAATTTGGTACAGGATTTCAGACGCTGCTATAACGATCGACAAGAGTTTCGTTTCACCATCGATCTTAGAAAAGTTGACTATATCGACAGTGCTGGCTTAGGCATGCTGCTCAATATGCATAACTACCTCGGCCAGGACGATGGCATGATCAAAATAACTAATACGCTGCCGCAAGTTAGAAAAATTTTGACGATATCTCGCTTCGACAAAAAATTTGTCATCGAGTAAACCTGAGGAGGTCGTATGCATGTAATGATTGTTGACGATCATGCTACGAACAGAGAGCTATGCCGTTATATGCTCAGTCATCTCTCTGAAGTTGTGAGCACGTTTGAAAATGGTGAGGGTGTTGTCGAGGCGATGTCTCAGATGGACGCGTTGCCCGATGTGATTTTGCTCGATGTGATGATGCCAGTAAAAGATGGTATTACCACCGCGCAAGAGATAAGGCAGGCTTTTCCTGAAGTCCATATGCCGATCATCTTTCTCACTGTACTGGACGATCACGCTTCGTTCGAACGCTGCTTAAAATATGGTGATGACTTTATTCTAAAACCTGTTGAGCGAAGTGTTTTATTGGCAAAAGTGCAGGCTCATTACCGCATTGCGAAGATGCATAGTGAGGTCAAGGAACAGCGAGATGAGCTAAGTCAGTTTCATGAACAGGTTCGTTACGACTACGCAATTGCCGAGTCGATCTTCTCCAATCTGATGCTTGAAATGAGCTCGCAGGTCAAAAGCATATTCGGCATTAACTACCTCTCAACTCCATCAACGGTGTTTAACGGCGACTTAATCGTGGTCGCTAATCGCCCCCATGGCGGTGTCTATGTGATGATCGCCGATGCGACTGGCCACGGCTTACCTGCGGCAATCTCTGCCATACCAGCAACACGCGCTTTTTTCTCAATGGCGGCCAAAGGGTTGTCTCTGGGCGAAATCGCGCGAGAGATTAATGAAGTTCTGGTGCGATTCCTGCCGATGGGCATGATGCTGGCGGCCAGCATATTTGAGGTGCGTGCGAATGGATTCGAAGTTTCCTGGTGGGGTGGTGGGTTGCCTGATGGTTATTTGATTGACCGGGATGGCACCATAGTGCGTCGCTTAACTTCGACCCATATGCCGTTAGGTGTGTTGCAGCCGCATGAATTTGAATCGGATTTGGTTCACTTTAAACTGGAGCCTGACCAACAAATTATTTGTTACACCGACGGTGTGATTGAGGCAGTTAATGAAGAGGGCGAACAATTTGGTCAGGAACGCCTCGAGCGGGCTTTTAACAGCAACAGAGCCATTATCCCAACCCTGTACGACTCAGTGCGTCAGTTCGCTAACAAGTCGGTCGGAGATGACCTGTCTATTCTTGCGATGAGATTTCCGATTTCGAATGGTAATATCCAGGAACCACCGCCTAATGGCACTCATATCAATCAAATTCCCAGTCAATCTAAGCTACGCTTAGATGGAGAAGTACTGCGCAACGTGTCCGTGATGATTGAAGTACGTAAGTTTGTCGCGGGAATATTGCACGGTGGTGTGCATTTAGATTTGGTGTGTTCTGTTTTGTCTGAACTGTTTGCCAATGCGATAGAGCATGGCTTACTGAGACTGGACTCCGCAATCAAAGAAGAGCCAGATGGCTTCTTCTTGTTTTATCAGTTGAGAGAAGAAAAACTCAAAGACCTGGAAGACAGCGCGTGGGCTGAGTTAACGATCGACTTTTTACCCAAAGAAGAAAAGTTGGTTATGGAATTAGAGCATAATGGCGAAGGCTTTGATTACCAAAAAGACTATGGCTCCCATCAGCAAAAACAGCAACTTACCCACGGTCGCGGCATTGTTCTTGCTTCCGAATTATGTGATTCATTAGAGTATTCTAAACAGGGTCGTAGTGTAACGGCGGTATATTCGCTCAAAGCAGCTCATCACTTTCCGAGCTCCAGCTAACGTTATTTACAGTGTAAAAACGCCATCTAGTGATGTACGCCTTAAATTGTCACATTCCTGATACAGTGATGGAGATTAATTTTATACACTCGGCCTAGACAGTACCTAAAGGCAGAATGGCATGTGGGATAAGTTTGTTGCTTTTGCTGATGATAACAAACAAGTTATCGCTAAATTATCACCCGACATCACGGTGGACAAAAACTTTGATACCCGTGGGTTGAGTGAAGCATTGTCGGCACTTGGTGCCGGAGACTTGTTTGTGCTCGAAGATGAAGTGGCACGTTTTATTCATTGCGCAAAAGAGATGAAAAGCGAGTCGTATGTCGGCATCACCGTTGCTGAAGTACGGAATGCGTCCGTTGAGGTCGTCCTTTCTGACCACGATATGCTTGCCAGTATGGTGGTCACTGGTGCCTATAAAGGTTTACCGCTTAAAGGGCCTCAAATTGTTCACGCACTGGCGCAGATGCATGTTACAAAAGGTATTAATAAGCTCGCGCTAAAAAAAGTGCTCGTCATGAGCCACCAGCTAAAGCCCGGTGAAACCTTCACTCAGCCGGTAGCGCAAGGCAAACAACCGATTCAGGGGGTTGATGCCAAATTCACTCCTCTGGTTAAAGACCCAACCAAGCAAATCCTCGCCCCCAAAGAAACTAACGGTAAAGTCGATATGCTTAACCTCGGCGAGACCATTAACGTTTCTCAGAATGCGCCAGTAATGAAGCGGACACCGGCAACCAAAGGTACGCCGGGCATGACAGTGACTGGCAAAGTCATTCCACCTAAACCAGGTAATGATGCTGTGCTTAAACCAGGTAAGGGCACAATTGTTTCTCCTGATGATCCTAATCTTCTTATTGCTGAAGTGTCTGGTATGCCTATCATCAAAGAGCGTGGTGTTGAAGTCGAAGATGCGCTGTGTATCCCTACTATTGGTGTTGCTACAGGCCACGTTAAGTTTAAGGGGAATGTCGTAGTACTTGGTGATATCGAGTCGGATATGGTTGTGCGAGCCACAGGGTCACTTACGGTTGGTGGATTTATTGAGTCAGCTGACGTTCAGGTTCAGGGTGATATTGAAGTCGCAAAAGGGATCATTGGTCATAATGTTTCTGAAGGTGATAAGAAGAGTTGCATCGTTAAATCTGGTGGTTCGATTACTGCCAACTATGCCCAGTTTGCCGAGCTACAGGCGGCCAACGATATCCATCTTAGCGTTCACTGTATGAGTAATGATCTTCGCTGTGGTCATGATTTAGTGGTTTGTGATGCAGCTGAAAAGCAGGGCACCTTAAGTGGTGGAAGCGCGAAAGTTGGCGGCAAGGTGAGCTGCGTTAACCTCGGTGTTGAGGGTGATACAGCCACTTATGTTCATGTCTTTGCCCGCTATCAGATGTACAAAGAGCGCCAAGCTAAGCTCAAAGAACAGTACACTCAGGCTCAGGAAGGTACCATGGGCATCATCCGCAAAGAGCTTGAATTCAAGAAGATTCCAAAATCCGAACGGACACCAGAACAAGAGCAGAAACTGGAACAGGATAAGCAGGAAGCCAATGCTTATCTGGAAAAGGTTAAACATGCCCGTGATACTAATGAGCAAGAGCTGGAAGTCGCACTGGCAGAGAGTACCTTAGAGGCTAAGAATAAGGTATACACTCATGTTACGGTTCAGTTTGGCGATGAGAAAGTAGTGACTAAGCGTGTTCGCGGCGCCAGTATCTTCACTTTCAATCAATATGAAATCAATCGCTCTTCGATGTTTGATGAAGAAGATCTCGATCAGGAAGAGTAACTCCCGTTTCTACCCACCTTATCAGCACCTAACGACGCTGACATGAAGTACAGCCGCGACATGCTGAGCGGCTGTGTTTATCCAGACGACTGCGTTGGACCTTACAATAAGCGTTCTTCAGGGCTCTCCGACCGGCAAACCAATCCTGCGGTTTTTCTAAAATCAAATAACCATTGAAGCGTTTGACCAGCTCGACACGATACTGGTCGATGAACTTGCTGTCATAACCAATTTCAAAATAGTCCAGTGCTTGCTCAATGCTGGTAAAACTGTCCAGCGTTTGCTGAAACGTTAATTGGCTCATCGTTATTAGCCGCGTTGTTGCTCAAGTAACTTACCAATCGCCCCTTTGCTGGTTTTGCTGATTTTCTGCATCAAGCTAAATGAAGGCTCACTTATGCCGCGTTGTTCAATGTCTTCCAGCATCAATAGCCATAGCTTGGCAGTCATTTGTGAATCCGCTAACGCTCGGTGGAATACGCCATCATTGTCGATCTGCTTATAGCGGACCAGATCACCCAGTTTATGGCTGGGTGCATCTTGATTTAGACGACGTGAAACCAGCAGAGAGCAAGCAAAATCGCCAAGATAATCTTTATTTATTCTGTCAAATTCAGCATCGAGAAAACGCTTATCAAAAGAGGCGTTATGAGCAACGAGGTTATCGTCTGCAATAAAACTATGGAACTGAGACATTACCTCTTCGCAGCTAGGTGCATTGGCCAACATGGCATTGGTGATCCCGGTATAGCCCTCAATAAAAGAACTGACGCGAAAGCCCGGATTCATCAACTGTTGAAAGGTATCGACAACTTCACCATTGATGAGCTTTACGGCACCGATTTCAATCGCGCGATCACCCATATTTGGTGATAACCCAGTGGTTTCAAAGTCGAGAACAATGACAGAATTGGCTGTTGGCATGAATGTTCCTAATTAGGTTAGTGAGCAGCAAAGCGCTTTCAGGGAGAGGATTAAACACTTGTTAGTGTTAATCATCAAGATCTGGAATCGTTTAGGTGGTCGAGAAACGCTTTTTCCAGTCGCTTAAAGCTTGAATATGCTCCGGACCAATGCCACAACATCCACCGATAGTGGTCGCACCAAGACGATACCACTGTTGACAGTAGTTCAGATAATCTTGTGGTGAAAGCTCTCTCATGGTCTGCATGGACTCATTGGCTTGATGTTGATTGCCTATTGGAGTGAAGTTATTGGCATACACACCAATCTCTGTCTCTGTTCCCATTTTGTCCATGACCTGTTTGACGTCGCAAATCGCTTGCGACATCACCTCGGGTATCGAACAGTTAAAGAAAATCCCTTGTCCTTCAGATTGGCACACTTGCAACGCTGCGTCACTTACGCTCTGGCCACTGCGAAGCACTGCGCTATCGGTAAGAGTATCCTGAAGAGAAAATGCGTAATAGCAGGGCTTAGAGGTGCGACTCAGTACCAATTGAATAGCGTGAAATTCTTCAAGACTAGAGATGGTTTCTGCAATCCAAATATCCACTTCGCTATCTTGTGCTTCAAACAGAGTGGTGAAGATTTCTTTTGCTCGTTGCGGTTGGAAAAGATCGGGTCTATAGCTGCCAAATGCAGGAGGAATTGCTCCTGCTACCAGCACTGGATGGTCGGCTTGGCTGGCAACACGCTTGGCGATTTGTGCTGCCTGACTAGCCAATTTGGCGCCATCGGATTGATATAAATCCTCTCCAAGGTGGAAAGGCACACAAGCGTAACTGTTAGCAATAATGACTTCTGCGCCTGCATCAATAAAGTGTTGATGGGCGAGCTGGACATGTTGAGGCGACTCAATCAGGGCCTGAGCACTCCAAAGCGGTTGAGAAAAGGGAGCGCCAAGTCGACGGAGCTCGCGCCCCATACCACCATCTAGGATAGTTAACTGCTTCATATATCACCTGAATGTCTGTGTGCTAACGGAGTCGTTCAGCGACTTGATGTCGGGATAAACTCTTGCGACAAACTAGCGCTTTTCGCCCTGATAAACAACCTGATTTCGGCCACTGTGTTTGGCCTGGTACAAATGCTTATCCGCTTTAGCAAGCGCTTTAGAAAAGTTACCATCCTGCCACATGCTAACTCCGATACTGACGGTGATAGCGGCTGGGGGACCATATTGTATAAGAACATCGCCAAGGTTGAGCTCGACGGATTTACGAATCCGTTCAGCAATGCGCAGGCTGGTCTCTAAGTTAGTATCAGGCAGTACGACGGTGAACTCTTCTCCACCCATTCGACCGAAAATATCACTACTGCGGATTTCATTTTTGATTAAGTTAGCGACGTTAATAAGGACGTCATCACCACACGCGTGACCATATTTGTCATTGATGCTCTTAAAGTTATCCAGATCGAGCATCAAGATTGCAGACGATTGGCTTTGCTTCGCGGCGATAATGTTTACAGCGTCCATCAGTGCACGGCGATTAAAGATATTGGTGAGCGGATCAAACTGAGACAGTTTGATGAGTTGTCGCTCCTTAATACGTAGGTTGTTGGTCATATCTTCAAACGCATTCAGTAGGCGACCAATTTCATCATTACGCTCGGTACGCTGCGAGTGAGGGTAGAACCCTGCACTAAGGGCATTGACCTGTTTCTGAAGCTTAACAATGGGCATGGTAACGATTCGTGACAGGAGAATTAGCAGCACGATAAACAGTGCCATGGTGATCATGATGTAAATACTTACTTCGTGCCTGATCACTTGTGTCTCTCGCTCTATTTCATTCGCGTCGACAAACAATGCCACGCTAATACCTGTCTTATCATTGTTATTGGTCGGATTATTGAAGTAACGGAATTGAAAAATTAGGTCTTGCGTCAGGTTGTATACAACGTTTTGATTGGTCAACATTCCCCCTAAATCCCTGCGTAGTATTGGCTCTTCATTGTCATTCAGTTTGAATTTTTTCAATCGTACCGGGTTGAGATAATGAGTGGAGGAGATGATGTGCTGATCTCGGTTACGAACAATGGCGATATCAACCGACTGAATGCCTTGTTCGCGAAAACTTTGCTTTACCTTTAGTAATTGTTGATCGAGAAGGGTTCTGTCTAACACTACGGTATAAAAACCTGACAAATTCTGTTCACAGTCGATCAGCGGGCGCGAGAAAAAGTAGGTTGAGTTGTGATAAATCAGCCCTAACTTAGCAATACTTGATTCATCTGCCAGGGTTGCGATTGCTTTAGGAAGGTGTTTTCCTCGACGTATTTGCACCAGATTTTGCGTCAGTTCCCGGCTCGAAAAAGAGTTCTCTTCACCACGAGCATTGAGGGCTGAAAGTTTTTCAAGCAGTTGTTTCTGTTGCGCTTCGCGTTTTGGCCCATCAATTTGCCAGCGCGTGAATGACTGTCTTAGTAACAATAAGGTTTTGTTACTAAGGATTGTTTTGCCCTTTATTTCTCGACGAAGTACGTAACGATTACTTGGGTTTGCGGATAGAACAAATTGCGTGGCTCGCCCGTTCAGATCCGATAGAAACAGGGCAGAAAAACCGGATGAAAAGCTCAACGCATTAGCCAGTTTGTTTGCGATATTTTCGCTTTGTTGTGGGGAACATTGCTGAATTTGAGAGCTTACTTCATCAAACTCAGCCACGCTGGTTTCGGATGAGAAGCGAATGTAGTCTGCACTTTGCGCCACGGCAATTTTGCTCGCTTGCGCTATGTGTTCAAGCATCAGGCTTTGTCTTGCTAAAAAATAGCCATAACCGAACAGAAAGATGCAGACGATCAATGGCAAAAATAGCAAGAATACTCTGTAGCTCAGTCTATTCATTGCTCTCCTTGTCGTTGATCATGGGGACTAATCACCCCAAACTCTTTAGCAACAGATAGCTCCCCCTGACGAAACTGCCCTAGGTACATTGGCAGATCAAAGTGATGGTCTTCACGCAGATAAATACGTTCCTCGCCAGAGTACATCGACAGACCGTGCAGATTGTCCATGACGTTCTGCTTGGTGATAGGATCAGACTGTTCTATTGCCATTTTGAGTAAATAGATCAGGTCATAATGAGATTTTGATGAATAGGTAACTACCGCATCATCACCGTGAAGTTGGCGATAATCGCTGATAAATTTTTGTGCAGAGTCAGACTGGCGCTGACTGATAAAATGAAGGGCCGTGTAGATCCCTTCCAGTTGCTCCATTTCTAGTGCATTTAGGTAGGTTTCATCAGCGGCGAAGGCAACAATCTCTATCTGGCGATCAAAGTCATAGCGGCGAAACTGACGAATAAACTCAAAGCCATCCTGGCCGGGTAAGATGAGCATTAGAACCTCGCTTCCTGACGCCTGAATACGTGCCAAGGTTTTGCCATAATCCTTTACCCCAAAAGCCGTGAATTCAATCCCATTGAGGCTTCCCTGATTCTGCTCTACAGACTGTTGGATTCGTTTAGCCATACGGTGAGGCCAGATATAGTCATAGCCAAAAATATAGAAGCTTTTCTTATCGGTTTCGATAAAGAAAGGGATGACCGGATCGACGTAATGTTCGGGGATGGTGCTGTAGCAAATCAGGTAATCATTATGATGGCGACCTTCGTAATCGATGCCATACATCATGGGAGTTTTGAACTTACTGGCGATCTCACTCATCGCGTAGCGAGACGAGGAACTCACTGGGCCCATCAGCGCCAAAACATCATGCTGTTCGATAAGTTCGCGTGAATAAAGTACGGTCTTTGCTGGATCGGTATTGTTGTCACGAACAATGAGTTCAATCTGCCGGTTATCAATTCCACCCTGCTGATTGATTTGCTCGACGGCTAACTGAGCACCTCTGAGAGCTTGTTGTCCATAAACACTGAATGTTCCAGTCAGAGGAAGTACAGCACCAACCCTGATAGGTTGTTTTGGTTCAGAACAACTCACTAAAAATATCACGAACAAAATGGTTAACCATTGTGGTCTAAACATGGTTGCCTATCCTTAGGGTGATTTATTGCTAAAAGTTATGCGTCCCCTAGTAATAAGAGTAATACAGTTATTAATGGATAAAAGGCGAAAACCAAGATAATCACTAATCTATTCGTTTAGCATTAGCCACACAGGTATTGACGCCATAACAAGGAGTTATTAAGGCTCGCTGTCTTCACTCGTTATAGTTAGAAAGCATCAGTCAGAATCATTTGTGCTATCGCCGCTATAGTCAGGCGGTATACTGAGCCTGACTTTATCAGGATCGAACATGTCTAATTCAATCAATCTAGTACTGGCGTTAATGGCTTTTGCTGCCAACTCATTCTTTTGTCGTTTTGCACTTTCTGGTGAGACGATTGACCCAGGTTCATTTACTTTTATTCGCCTGTTATCAGGTGCGATTACCTTAGCGTTGATCCTGTTGATTCGGCGAGAGTTCAAGATCGCTTTTATCACCAATAAGCTAAGCTGGTGGGGCGGTATCGCATTGTTCGGTTATGCAGTGAGTTTCTCTTACGCATATACCCAATTAACCACTGGAACAGGTGCCTTGATTCTGTTTGGTATGGTTCAGCTGGCGTTGGTCGCTTTCCATGTGCTTTCGGGACAACGTCTGAAAATGGTTGAGATGGCAGGGATTGCTGTCGCGGTCAGTGGGTTTGTCACCCTTATGCTGCCGTCTGCTCAAACACCTAGTTTGTGGGCCGCACTATTGATGGTATTGTCCGGTATTTGCTGGGCAGCGTTTACCCTGTTAGGACGCAGCGCGTCTTCACCATCCTTGTCGATTACCCATGGCTTTGTACTTGCCAGCGTGATTGCCGCCTTGTTTAGCCCCTGGCTGGTTAACTCCTCCACTATTACTGCTGAAGGTATAGGCTGGGCGCTATTATCAGGCATCTTTGCATCTGGCTTCGGCTATATTCTTTGGTATCGCGTGGTCAAACAGATATCAGTACTGCAAGCATCAGTTGCTCAGTTGAGTGTGCCTGTCATCGCGTTTGCTGCGGGAAGTATTGGTTTAGGTGAGTCGATCACATTCGAGTCAGTGATCGCTGCGCTACTTGTTTTAAGTGGTATCGCGGTGATCTTTGTGGCTAAGGGCAGGTCTTAAGGAGTCGTTTACCTGACTCAGCGAACGAGCACTGAGTCAGGTGTTCATTGTCAGACTTTATAATGCTCGATTTCGTGATTAAGCAGTTCTGAAAGCTCTGCTAGCTCTTGAGTTGCAGCGCTACTCTGTTCTGCGCCCACTGCGGTTTGATTTGAGATCTCGCTGATGCTCGATATGTTGCTGTTGATCTCTTCCGTTACCAGGCTTTGCTGCTCAGCGGCAGTGGCTATCTGGACATTCATCGCAGTGATTTGATCGACGCTTGCCTTAATCAGGTTGAGCGCATCACCCGCTTCACGGGCTTTCTCTACAGTTGATTGCGCATTTTGAGCGCCGATTTCCAGGCGCTGAGTCGACTCACGACTACCGTTTTGCAATCTTTGTATTGTTTGCAGAATTTCCTGAGTGGATTCTTGAGTTCGACTCGCCAGAGTGCGGACTTCGTCGGCGACCACTGCGAATCCTCGACCCTGCTCGCCAGCACGAGCCGCCTCGATGGCGGCATTTAGAGCTAACAGGTTGGTTTGCTCTGAAATTCCCTGAATCACATCAACAACACTGCCAATTTCTTCTGAGTGCTGTGCCAGTTGGTGCATCGAATCGACCGACTCCTGCATCTCTTGCGACAGTTTCTCAATCAATTGAATACTTTCGATCACCACACTCTGGCCACTTTCAGCCGCTTGATCCGCTTGTTCGGAAGCTTGGGCTGCCGAAGATGCGCTTTGAGCGACTTCATGCACCGTCGCGGTAAATTCGTTGATTGCGGTGGCAATCTGCTCAGTTTGTGACTGCTGAGTGAGAATGTTCTGCTTAGTTTGCACAGATACCGCCGAGCTCTCCTCTGCAGAACGAGCTAACTGGCTAATCGAGTCGCGGTTGGTTTGGACTACGTGTTGGAAGCTGGTCACTATGTTGTTTACCGACTCTCCAATATGAGAAAACTCATCATTGCCGCCTAAGTGTAAGCGTTGGGTTAAATCCCCTTTGGCAATGAGCTCTGACGATGTTTCCAGTTGTTGTACAGCAACGTTGACGCGCTTCATTACTAATATCGACAGACCAATGATCACGACTAAAGAAACTAGGGTAATGGCACTGACAACGATAATAAAATGGCTGGTATTTTCATTGGCCTGCATGAAGCTCTCTTTGCCTTCTTCGACTTGCATTGCGAAGAAGGTTTCGGCGAGTTTATAAGCCTCGCTGAATAGAGGGTTGATTTTGGTTAGAAGAATGAAATTTGAGCCGTTGAAATCCCCCGCATTTAATTTTGCGATGGCGGGTTCAAAGCCCTGATCAGTAATATCGTCAATAATCTTAGCCAGGTTCGTGACTAGGGTTTGTTCATCACCTTCCAACTTGGACTTCAACAGCTCATTGTCGATGATGTGGTGTAAGGTTTTTAGTGACGCCTGTATCTGATCGATATGGAACTGTACTGGATGGTCGTGCATCGAAGCCGTTTGAGAAGAGGGAGCGTGTTGAAAAGAGAGTAATAAAGCACTGCGTGCTGCGCTTAGTTCATCGATTACCCGACTGGTTCGAATAGTATGCTGCATCCCCTGACTATACAGCTCTTCGATATAGCCAGCGGAGGTTTGCATTCCGGATATACCTTTGTATCCCAATACGAGGAAAGCGACCAAGGTGAGTAGAATAGCCAGTTTTAGTTTGGTACTGACCTTGGCAAATAACGCAGCCATTCCCCCGCTATTGTTCATCGGGACAGATTCCGATTTGTGCTCAAGCGCAACTGTCATAGTGATTCCTCATCTAATATTTGTTTTTTCTAATATTAGATAAGTTGAACGAATTGGTCGTTTCGATTGATTGATTCAGATCATTGATTTGGCGTACTCGATACGAATTAGAACTGAAGTGTTACCAAGCGCATACTTTCATATAGATCAATGAAACGGTCTCAATGGGTTTGTTTCATATTTATAGCTAGCCCTCTTTATTAATTAAACGGTACTCAGATTGAGATAAAACCGCTTGTTCTAAGGTGACCAGACTTAGTGTGCTGTAGCCAAAGAAGTTGGGAACTAATTTTTGACGGACCGATTCAATGGTGGTGGTCGAAAGGTCATCAAGTACCAATTCTTCGGCAAGCTTAAACAGCTGCTGTTTACTTTGTGGGTCTAGTGGACCTAAGAACTGACTATAACCAGAAATAGAGGCATAGAGGTTACTGAAAGTGCCTGCCGGGTTTGCTTCAATGTAATATGTAATGGTTGTCGATACATTCGCTTTAAGTTCACTGACCGATTCTTGTGCCGCCAGTGGTACTGACAGTAGAGCTTCACCACCAGCATGTTCGAATGTATTTGGAGTAAAGCTTTGGTCAGGGAAAACTAAGTAGGCCGCAATGTACCCTTCTTTAACGATAGCTGAAATGATAAAGCGGTTATCTTTATAGTAGCGGATGACGTCACCTGTATAGGAAGTTTTCATATAAACAGGCGCGCCAAAAGTCTCTTCAAGAACGTCGGCAGATGCCCTGATGTAGACCTTTTCCAGATTTGACTGCGAAGGGATGTCGGTAAATTTTGATAATACGATATCAGTAACCTTGTCAATTGCATCCAGAGTATCGTTCAAGCCTCCCAGAGCGATAGCAACAATCGAAACTAAGGCGATCATTTTGGCCCACTGTGCTTTGATTTTGTCTTTTACCGAGCCTGGTGGGGTTATCACTGCTTCGTCTGGGCTAGTCGTGGTCTGTTCCATGTCTGTTCCTAATCAATTTAGTGTCGATGTTATTGCTGATTGTTTGAGGGAGCCGGGCAAACTACATATAAAGCGCGATTCGACTGTTCACCTTTCTTAAGTAATTCTTGGTCTCGTCGTAGGGCAAGTTAGCGACCAGATGGTCATAGACTTGCTGAGGAGACATGGTATTGATGATTTTTGCTGCTTTCTTAATGCTGGTGGAGCGATCAGGGTTGAACGCTCTAGCTACATTTCCCGCACCAGTGTTGTAGGCAGCAATAACACAATACAAACGACTCTTATCATCCTTAATTGAACGTAAGTACTTATCGTTAAGGATGTGCAGATACGCGGTTCCTGTTGCGACGTTCTTCGGTGGTTGATAGAGGTCCTGAACGGGCATCGGAGAATCGATATTATGGATTCTCTTATTTACGTCATGTCCAGCGCTGGTTGGTACAACTTGCATAAGACCAAATGCAGGAATATGAGATTTAGCGTTTGGACGGAAAGCAGATTCACTGTGCATGATTGCCATTACAAGTGCCTGGTCAATATCCCATTTCTTACTCTCTTTTGCTGCAAGCGGTTGGTATTGAGACGCTCTGGCTTTGAGATTCCCTTCTGGTAACTTGATGGTATAACTGACAATCGTCTTCGGTTTGTGGGACTTGACTGGTTGGGTTACCGGCGGCTTAGCAACTATCTTTTTAGGCGCTTGCTCTGGCAACTGTTGAGAGGTTGGTTGTTTTGCGACTTGTTCAGGCGGTGGCGTGTGGCTCGGTTTGGATGAAGTGTCATCACTTGCCAGCTCTGCGTTAACAACAGTCGGTTGCTCTGGTAGCCCGAATTCACGGCGTTTCTGTTGATACTTATGGGCGATGTTTGCGATACGATCTTTAGAGTGTTTTAGTAGCTCTATTTTCTTTGTATGGGCTCGTTCACGGATAAAGGATTCAGGGATACCTGTGTTAGCGAGAACCAGCCTTTCTGCCTGTACGTCCAGCTCATTCATTTGAGACAGAGTCTGCTCAATAATGAAGTTCTTCTCACTATTTTCAGCTGAAGCCGAGTATTGAACCGAGGCTTGATTAACAGTCGCTTGAGATAGGTCTAGTGTCTGTCCATCGAGTGTCAGCTGATGTTGGCTTAGCTGCGATTTTGCCTTTTGAAGCTCTTCATCCGTTGAGACTAACGCTGACACTGTGATGGTGTTGTTCTCATAATCAATGACTTGTTTCGTTTGATTGTTTTTAGAGTATTCAACAGATTTGGTTTTGCTATCAACTTCACCACTTCCCCAGCTATCGATCAACTCAAGCTTCTTTTGATCTAGGCCCGCGGTGTATTGATCGCGCCAGGTCTCGTATGCTGAAAGATAGTTATCCAGCCAAGCGTAAAACTCCTTCTTTTGTTCTTCGAATGGAGCATTTGCGTTGCGTTTGAGCTCCGCTAGTTCCTCAAACGCAGAGTCATTAGCGATTGATAATCCACTATGGAAAGAGAGTAGGCACACAAAGGCACTAATAGGGAGAGAGTATTTCACAGCAGACGTCCTTGTTGGTGATAAAAAAGGCTATCTGGGTTGTCCAGATAGCCTTGGCGGAGGTTACATTGACTTAAGAGATTCCAGCGCCTGAGAGAGTTCGTCAGCCGCTTTTTCGTTGTTGAATTGGTTCCACAACTTGGAATCTTTCGTTGCGTCAGTAATCTTGTCGATATTAGCGTCGTAGGCTTGCTGATCCATACCGACTAGCACGTACAGGCCACCACTTGGGCTTACTTGGCTGACAATGATTTTGCTGTTGCTCAACGAACGGGTAACCACGTTCTTGGTTACATCCTCGAATACTTCCACAACTGACTCACTGTTGCCCGCCAGAGTATCTGTGCTGACCTTGGCTTCTACAGCTTGCTTGAACATGTTACTGACATCAGTCTGGAACTGAGATGCTAGAGCGACGCGAGCATTATTCACCGCCACTTTTCTCATTAACGGCATACCGGCAGCGCTTTTCTTCGCATAACCTGTTGCTCCGGCTACAAGGTCTGAAGGCATAACATCGCATACCCAAGCAGGAGCTTTCTCCGCAGGCGAATCAGGGAAAGTACATGGGGCGAAGTTCTGCGTTTCCTGCACAGTTTGAGTGGTTTGACAGGCAGTAAGCGGTAAGATGATCGCCAAGGCGCCAATTAGTTTTCTCATAAGTTAAGTCCTAGTTTCTCTAAACCCATATCTTTGGTGTGACACTCAACATCGATAATCGAGCATCCTTCAGGAAGGATTCTGGCGGCGTCGCCTTTTTTCACTTTTAGTGCAGTCTCTTCATTTATGCTGACCCAAGCGTATTTTTGCTTAATCCCATGATGAGGAATATCAACCACTTCACCTTCGCCAACGCCAAATGTTTCCATTTCACCATCCACATCCATGACTCGAGAGAACGCGACCTCGGCACCAGGCTTAACGTTCTTGTTGGCACCCATACCAATTTTCACCATACTTCCCGCCTCACATTGGCGTAGTTCAATAATTGGTGCACTTGGAGCAAGAAGCTCTTCTAATGAACTGTTGTAGTCGACCGCTTCTGCAACTGACTTACTTGCTAGAGATGTGTATTCCGCTGATGAAATTGGACATTTTGAAGAGCGCGTTTCAGTTGAAAACGAGTGATCGCCTTTTAATTCAATACGTTCAACTAAGGTCATATCCGGAAGGGTGACGACCTTAGTGATGGCGGTAACGTCGACTGAATAACGGCATTTAGCGGGAATGTGGATCCTTTTACCATCGTCGTTGACAAATGACTTAGCTTCACTGTAAGACTTGTTAAAGTCGCTGGAAGTTATCTCAGTGATCAAAGCCAGATCCGCGATAGGAACGCCTTTGGTATTGTAACGTCCGCTTTGCTCTGCCAGTCGAATCTCTTTCTGTAATTTGTCAGCCAGTTTACGGTCAACCAGATCGGTTCCTGCCTGAGTAATTTTTGCTTCTAGATCATTTCGCAGAACGGCACGAAGCTTATCACCCGCAGAGTCTTCAAAACTGATGTCTACCGGAAGAACGATTACTTTTCGATCTTCGCTCGATTTTATCGCGACTTCTGCTTCTTCAAGATTTACTCGAGTATCCGGCGTACAAACAACATCAGGCCCTGACAGTGATTTACATCCTCCCAGCAGCATCAAAATTCCAACTGCCAATGACGTTTTTCTTATCATTTCTAACTCCATTTATATGTTTATTATTAAAATCCCATGGCTTGCCACAAACCCAACTCATCTATTTGTGCTGAGAAATGTCGTTCAGCGCCTTCCTTTGACAGCTTGTAGCTGGTTAGAGAATTGGCTGTGGAAATAAGCTCATTATTGGCTATGAGTTTTCCTTGTGAGTTAATCAGTTTGAGTTGAGTAAGCTTGGTTGAAATAAAGGCTTCACCTATTTTGTCTTGCCTATATTCCGAAGTTAGAGTCAGAGCATGTGTGACTTTCTTTGAACGTTTTTTGGTTGTCATCACACCATGCTTGGCCAGTTTGCTGGCGAGAAAATCAGAGCTTTTCAGGTCGTTTTTAGAGTTGACTATACGAACCAGAATGTCAGAACCAGTTTCTGATACCTGCTTGATCAGCTGTGGCGTATAAATAACGTCAACATCGATTTGTTTATCCATCCCGGAAAGAATGGCGAGACGAACTTGTATATCGCTAAGTTGCTTTTCAGGATCTTGGTTGTCCATCCACCAAATAAATTTGTCCTGATGTTTGAGAGCCAGCAGTCTATTCTTTGCTTGATTTTCAATACGTTCGATATCGGAAATAAGTTGTTTAACTATGGTTTCACGCTTAATTCTGGCCTGAACGTAATAATCATATTCACTTGCTTCGGATTTTAGGTACTCAATGCCACTAAAAGAAATCTGAGCTGTTGATGTATTTACATTATTGTCAATATAAGAGCTGTTAAGTGACTTTTCATTAATTGTTCTAGATGATTCATTCATAGAAAAATCTGAATCAACCTGAGTCCAAAGTTGTGAATTTATCTGACTTAATGCTGAATTCTTGGCTGAGTTAAGACTGCGTCCTTTGCCATTTGAATATATATAGTTCTCATCATTAACAGGAGGTTTGGTATACCATTCTGGTGAGCCGGTTGATTGGCAACCTATTAATGTTACGGTACTAAATAGTATTGTAAACAAACTCTTTTTATTCATAGCTAAATGACCAGTCCCAGATAAGTTCCAATGGGATCTATGACCCATTAACTTTAAGTTGTTGAAAATTAAGCGATAAATATTTTGCCCTCGACGGGGGAGTGTCGAGGGCAAAGTACTGCTTGATGATTTTTTGAACCAAAATCACATACAGAATGTAAGGTATATATCGGTTAAAATTAGCGCAACGATATAGTCTTAATAACGAGATCTTTGTCAATAAATTAATATGCTTTTGAATGTAAATATTGAATAAATAAGTGTTCGAATATTTAATTTTTAAGGATTAATAATAATTTTTGGAATTTGTGATGTTTAAACTTTTTGCAGTGGTTTTATTAGGTTTAGGTATTTTTATTGGACTAAAGTATAATGATGAAATTAATGATATTATCAATAGTGATGCCGTAGAGGAAATATATGAAGATGCGAATGATATTGTTGATGAAATTAACAATTAGCTATTGATATATTGTTCCATATAATGGGCTGTTAATAGGTATTAATGAAAATTTATATCCAGTAGCTAAGGTCGAGTAGCATTATTGTTTTAACGACGATTTCTAGCCGGATGTTAAGTAACCGATTAGAAAAAGGCTTCCTCTATGGAAGCCTTTATACTTTTGTATTATCAAGGGTTCAGTTTATTTGATGTGAGTCATACGATTGAGAGTGAAGCTCTCGACTGCACCCTCCACAGCCGCGGAGTATTGTGCGATATGCTCACTGGCTAGATGGTTATCCAGTGCCTGTGCTGACTCCCAGTTCTCATAGAATACAAAGTGTGCTGGATTGTCGTTGTCTTGATGTAAGTCGTAATTGATACAGCCCTCTTCAACAAGTGTTTTATCAATCAGTTTTACCAGTTCACTCTTTACCAGCTCAACCTGATCTGATTTGGCAACAATGTTGGCGACTATCGTCAGTTTAGTCATTGTTTTGGCTCCAAAGTCTGATTATAGGGCTTAAAGCGTAGTTACTACGTCTTCGAATGGCAGGCGTGCTTTAGGCAGACCATGGTTATAGTCTTCGCCTTCTTTGTGGTAACCCATTGCCAGAGCAAAATCACACACGTAGCCGTCCAACTCTTGTTTAAACTCTTCGCCAATCAGCTGAGCATCGACACCTTCCATTGGAGTAGAGGCGATGCCTAAACGCGCTAATGTATGAAGGGTATTACCAAGAGCAATGTATGTTTGTGCTTTGGTCCAGTTGCCATTAAAGCCTGTTTCGTCGGTATTCAGTTCAGCGAAACCAAATGCACCATCAAGCATGTCATTGTAACGCTCAGCAGGTAAGTGACCTGACGTTACCTCAGCGTCAACGACTTTCTTGTACTGCTCTTTAGTGAAACGAGGGTTATAAGCAAACAAGATTGTGTGTGAAGCCTCTTTAGCGTGAGGTTGATTGAACTGAAACATGTTGGCAAAGGTATTGTGGAAACGCTGCTTCGCTTCGTCGCTCTCTAGCACAATGAACTTCCACGGTTGGGAGTTGATCGATGAAGCAGAAAGGTGAATCGACTGCTTAATGATTTCGATGTCCTGTGCAGAAATGCGCTTGGTCGCATCGTATTTTTTAGTTGTGTAGCGAGTGTTCAAATCTTTGATAATTGGATGAGTCATGTGGGCTCCTAACTTTCTAAATATTGGCGCCAATCGCAGTCAGCGTCTCTCGTTGATGGGTAATTTACGTCAACAGAAGTTGGAGAAAAATAGCGATAGTCACCAATTACTATGGAACATTTTATCCATAATAAAACGATGCTTTGGCTAAGTTATGAACGGTAGAAACCATAACGAGCCCAATCAGGGCCCGTTATTATTTAGGTTGGTAATCTGATGAGTCGGTTAAATCGGAACCACCAGAATATCGACCGGTGAAGAGTCAACCAAGTGTTTAGAGTAAGAAACGATTTTGCTCCAGAAGTCGTGGTGATGACCACAGAGCAGTAGATCGACGTCGTTTTCTTCGATGGTTGCTGCGAGTTTGTCGGCCAGATCTCCGGTTCCCATTAAAATGCGCTTAACAGGCACTGAACTGTAGGATTCAAAAGCGCGAATTTGTTCAATGGTATGCTCACCAAACGGCGGATGATTGGTATCGGCTTGAAGGTCTACAACCTCTGGGTAAATTTCCCCATGAGAGCCGTCAATATGGATAAACGAAACTTCGGCGTTGGTTAGCTTTGCCAGGTAGGTTGCCTTATCGATCAGCACTTTGCTTTCGTCTGTGAGTTCAAGGGCAACAAGAATATGTTTGTAGTTCATAAACATGACCTTCTAGTGACTATCCTGAATTAAGCATAATCGTTGAGTAGGAATAAAGGTGCCGCCAAGATCTCGAAAATGCCAAAAGCTTACCTTCTTTGGTAACAAAATAGGAAATATCACGGATTCATCCCAGCCTCATTTATTTGTACATCCTGGGTCTACAATGATTGGCAGATGTTACTGCTGACTAGGAATTTATCATGACAACCTTCCCTACTAATTTCCTCTGGGGTGGCGCGATTGCAGCCAATCAGGTCGAAGGCGCTTTTAATCTTGATAACAAAGGGTTATCGACTTCTGATATGTTGCCTAATGGCATTTTGAGTCCTCACCAGACTCGCCAGCAGCGAGGCGATGGGATTAAGGATTTAGCGATCGATTTTTATCACCGCTATCCGCAGGATATTGAGCTGTTTGATGAGATGGGTTTTAACTGCCTGCGACTCTCAATCGCCTGGACTCGTATTTTCCCTAACGGGGATGAGGCAGAGCCGAATGAACAGGGTTTAGCCTACTACGATAAGATTTTTGATCAGCTGGCCAAACATAATATCCAGCCGTTTGTCACCTTGTCGCACTACGAAATGCCATACGCTTTGGTTGAGAACTATGGTGGTTGGGGAAGTCGTGAGCTGATTACCTTCTTTGAGCGTTATGCGCGCACGGTATTTGAACGTTATAAAGATAAGGTCAAACTCTGGCTGACGTTCAATGAGATCAACATGTCTCTTCATGCGCCTTTTACTGGTGTCGGCTTGCAGGAACAGGCGACGGAACAAGAGATTTACCAAGCAATTCACCATCAGTTAGTCGCGAATGCGAAAGCGGTTAACTTATGTCATCAAATCATCCCGGATGGCAAGATTGGCAATATGTTGTTGGGAGCACTCAATTATCCCTACACCTGTAATCCGGACGATGTGATTGCGGCAATGCATGAGAACAACAAATGGCTGTTCTTTGGTGATGTGCAGACACGCGGGAAGTACCCGGGCTATATGCTGAGATACTTCCGTGAACAAGACATAGAGATTGAGATGCAAGATGGTGACCTAGAGCTGTTGTCTGGGGCAAGCGTCGACTTTATCTCATTCAGTTACTACGCCAGTGGCTGTGCCAGCGCCGATCCTAAACAAAAAGAGGTCGGTAATATCGTTGATAGCGTGCCAAATCCATACCTTGAAAAGAGTCAGTGGGGGTGGCTAATCGATCCGAAAGGACTGCGCATCTTGCTTAACTTCCTACATGATCGCTACCAAAAGCCACTGTTTGTGGTTGAAAATGGTCTTGGTGCTCGTGATGAAATCGATGAAAACGGTCAAATCAATGATGATTACCGAATTGCTTATCTCAACGATCACCTTGTTCAGGCACGGGAAGCGATACTGGATGGTGTTGAGTTAATGGGGTTCACCAGCTGGGGTCCGATTGATCTGGTCGCTAACTCAACTGCGGAGATGAGCAAGCGTTATGGCTTTATCTATGTCGACAGACATGATGATGGCAGCGGTTCTCTGGAGCGTAAACGTAAAAAGAGTTTCCATTGGTACCAGCAGGTTATCAACAGCAATGGTGCCAGCCTGACGGTTAAATGATCGATTATCGTCAAGACTGAACAAAGGAGCCTGAACGGGCTCCTTTTTTGTTTTAAGCGCTCTTTGTTTTACTAATGCTTTGGTTTCTCACTTGGTGAGAAATGTTGCAATATTTTGTTTATAAATTCCTACCAAGTAAGAATACAATTTGATCAATATTCATCGATGACGATACAACAATAGCGTGAACTCTATGAAACAGAACAGCGGACAGGTTAACGAGAAAGTTCTCCAACTGTTAATGCAGGTGGCCGTAAATGACCAACCGATTACTGCCAAGCAGTTGAGCGAGCAACTAGGTACACCGATCAGTAGTCTTTACCGTCACTTGAAGTTGCTCAAAGAGTGGAACTTGATTGAAGAAAGTCCAAATGACAAAACCTTGATCATCGGTCCGGCTGCCTTGCTATTGATGCGCAGCTATGAAACCAGTCAGCACGACTTGGATGCGGTAGATGCGGTGCTTAATCGCTTGCAGAAACAGACCGGTGAGATGGCGGCCTACATGGTGCCTGTTGGTTACAGAGCATTATGTGTCAGCCGAAAAGAGAGTATGCAGGCGCTTCGTTGCAGCTACGTCCAGGGTCAAAGTCAACCCCTGTTACGAGGCGCCTCATCCAAAGTTATGTTGGCGTATATGCCAGCAGCGAGATGCGAAAAAATCTTGCGTTACTTTGGCGAGCAAGAACGACACGAGCAGTGGATGAACGAACTGGAACAGATCCGTAATCAGGGTTATGCGGTCAGTACGTCTGAAATCGACTCTGGTGTTTCAGGTATCAGTGCTCCGGTAATGAAAGGTTCTAAGCTGATCGGTGCAATTTCGGTGATGGCGCCTGCTCATCGAGTTCAGCTTAATCAACAGAGAATCGTTCTTCACGTACTTCAAGCAGCGAGGGCATTGCCCCCAGAAAGGTAATCGATATGTTTGGCCTATTTCGACGTAATAAAGCTGAAAACATCACAGGAATATTGTCTCATCGTTTAGTTCTGCTGAGCGTGAGTGAGAAACTGAAACCGATGAAGCAAGTAGACTTCGAAATGGCCGATCAAAGCCTGGAAGAAATTTATCAATGGATTGAGGAGCTGGAAGGATTTCGCTGGTTAAATGGAGGGCACTACAACCTTACCACGCAGCCAGTCGGTAAGTACCAACTTCACCTCAGTCACTACCTTGGTACGGAAGCTTTACCCGTTATCTTTACCAATAACAGTGAAACCTTGCTTCATTCGTTGCCTATACTTCACTCGAACAGAAAAGAGCTTGGCATAATCCATATTGGTCGTAACTTTGAGCTTAAGGCATCTCTGGAACCCGATCAGGGCAGTGCATACCACTTTGCGCTCTCTCGCTATAACGAGTGTCGTCTGTTCTGTCTGGGCATCGATCTCGCTCAGCACTCAGAGCGACTACTGGAGTACGCTGAAGATTTAGGGTGTGACTGGATGACAAGTGAAGAGTGTAGTTTCAGCCATCGCTTTCAGGTTAAGAACCAGCTCGCAAGCTATCTTTCTCATTGTGAAGATGTGATCGTTAATATTGACCTCTCTTGCCTCTATCCAGTCTCACGGTTGGAAAAGGGGACTGCACTGGATGTGCAGATGGTCAATCGTATGCTGCGACAACTGCTGATTTCTGGCAAGGTACGTCAGGTTCAGCTTGTCGGCTACAAAGATAAGCACCTTTACTCAAAGCAGACACAGAGTATTTTGCATGAGCTGACTCAGTTATTTCCCAGCAATGACAGAGCGGCCTGATTTTCCGGACTCCAGAAACACAAAAGCTGGCGGTTAAGCCAGCTTAGTACGGTGGGTTAGCACATTAAGATGATTTGTTCGCGTCTTTGTTCGACTCTTTCCAGTACTGAATGCGTACGCGATGCAATTGTGCTTTTCTCATTTTCTTCATGATAATCCCTCACTTAAAAAACAAATGTGCTCTTCAATGAGCTAATGTGAATGTAGTTCCTCATGAACATTCAACAATGTAGCCATCAAAACTGAAAAGATCTAGGGTTTTGATCACATTTTTTTGTCAATTTTGCATTGTTTATCATTCAAAAGTGAACCATGGCGCACTTTAATGTAGCTGAAATGAAATTGCCTTTTCACTGTCCAATTTTATTAATCAATACGAAACAATAAGTTAACCAATCTGTCATTTAATCTGTCTACGATCTGCAGCCAAAGATATAACAACTACTCAAGCAAGGAGTCAGCAATGTGGAATCGTGACAGTCAGGATTCTCAGTTCAGCCAAATGATCGATGCACGTTTATCACGTCGTCGCTTTTTAGCTGGTACCGCAGCCGTTAGTGCAAGTGCATTTCTTTCACTAAACCCAATCACCAAAGCATTTGCCGCTAAAAACGATAGCCCATTGCTCAACTTTGAACCGGTTCCAGCATCAACAGCCGATGCGTTTATCGTACCAAAGGGCTACAAGGCAACGCCGCTATTATCGTGGGGAGACCCAATTTTCGCTGATGCACCTGAGTTTGACCCAAGCGGCAAGCAAGGTTCACAGGCACAGCTACGTCAGTTCGGTGACAACACGGATGGCATGAGTCTGTTCCCAATCAGCAAAGATCGCGCGGTGATTGCGGTAAACAATGAATACACCAATTACGATTTACTGTTCGATCATGGTGGCAAAGCCATGACTGCAGACGATGTACTTAAAGCTCAGGCGGCACACGGTGTCACTGTATTTGAAATCGTTAGAACCGGCGGTGAGTGGAAACTGGATAAAAACGGTAAGTTAAACCGCCGTATTACCGCTAACACGGAAATGAAACTGACAGGTCCTGCCGCGGGTCATAAGCTGATGAAAACTGAGCTCGACCCATCAGGCATGAAGCCGCTCGGTACATTTAACAACTGTGCAAATGGTCAAACGCCGTGGGGTACCTACCTGACTTGTGAAGAGAACTTCAACGGTTACTTTGGTACCAGTGGCAGCGCAGAGCTCACTGCAGACCACAAGCGCTACGGCGTTAAAGCAGCGCCAAGTAAGTATCAGTGGCATGACACAGATGAGCGCTTTGATGTTGCCAAGCACCCAAATGAACCTCACCGCTTTGGTTGGGTAGTGGAAATTGACCCTAATGACCCAGATTCAACCCCACTTAAGCGCACGGCTTTAGGTCGTTTTAAGCATGAAAATGCGGCGCTGCTCATTGACGATAGCGGTCATGTGGTTGTTTACCTTGGCGATGATGAGCGCGGTGAGCACCTGTACAAATTTGTTTCTAGCAACAAGTATCAACCGGGCAATGACAAGGCGAACCGCAACCTTCTCGAAGAAGGCACACTATACGTGGCTAAGTTCGAGATGGATGATAAAGAGCTGCGCGGTAAAGGCGAGTGGATTGAGCTGACATACGGCAAGAACGGTCTGACAAAACAGAATGGTTTCAACGATCAGGCAGAAGTGATGATTTTTGCTCGTCGCGCAGCGACTCAGGTTGGCGCGACAACAATGGACCGCCCTGAATGGGTAGCCGTTCATCCAGACAACAAGCATGTGTTCTGTACACTGACGAACAATAAACATCGTGGTGTCAAAGAGGGGCAGCCAGTTGGTGGACCTAACCCTCGTAAAGAAAACCATTATGGTCAGATTGTTCGCTGGTTACCGCACAACGGTGACCACACCAGCGCAGGCTTTGAATGGGATCTTTACCTGATCGCCGGTAACCCGCAAGTGCATCAGGGTAACTTGTATGCGGGCAGCGAAAATATCAATGCTGATAACATGTTTAACAGTCCTGATGGTATTGGCTTTGATAGTGCAGGTCGCCTGTGGATCCAAACCGATGGTAACTACTCAAACAAAGGTGATTTTGCCGGTCAGGGTAATAACCAAATGTTATGTGGCGATCCGATGACTGGTGAAGTACGTCGCTTCCTGACTGGTCCTGTCGCTTGTGAAATCACTGGCCTGACTTTCTCTGCGGATAACAAAACCATGTTTGTTGGTGTTCAGCACCCAGGTGAGAAAGGCGCACCTTCGCACTTCCCTGGAGGTGGTGATAGTAAACCTCGTTCAACCATTATGGCGATCACTCGTGAAGATGGTGGCGTGATCGGCGCTTAGCAGAACGAAAATGGTTAATTGTGCGGGGCTTTGTGCCCCGTTTTTTGTTTGCTACAGGATTGCAATAGATAATTATGCGTATATAGGCATAAAATTTGTGATCTCCTGTTCATTCGATACTAAATGTAGTTGCTACATTTGTACGGTATCACTATATTGAAAGGGTATCCCAATAACTTAAAGGTGTAGAGAACCGAGTAAACTCCCAACGTTAATACGAATAAACTGAACATAAATCGAAACACAGGGCTTAACGAACCCATCGTTAAGAGTGAATCGACAAACGTAATAGAACTAAGTATTTCCATAGGCCTTTTGCTTATTTTTTCTCAGATAGTCGCATCTTCAAGTTATCGATACTTTTTTGATAACCACGGAGGAGGTTTGGCTATGTTATCACTTGGTCTAGTCGCTTTAGGCGTATTCGTATTCTTCTGCTGTTGGGTAGCTCAGCATGGTTTGCCTGTATTGGGAATGAAACTTGATGAAGACGATCTTCTGCTGATCTCCGAGATGTCTGGTGAAGATGTTCTCGAAGCGTAAATAATTTGAAATACAAGACACGATAAAAAGGAGCCTATGGCTCCTTTTTTCGTTTCAGGTGATTTTTCTAGTTCAATTGCTGGCGCATCGCTTGAGTGATGGTTTCGAAGCGAGCAGGGATCTGACGATGCCGCTTAGTTAATAAGTAGAGGGTTTCAATCACTTCGCTCTCAGGCTGGTAAACCGCGATTTGCTCTTTGAGCGGGAAGGCTTCTAGGGCACTTTTAGGCAGAATGGTAAAGCCATGACCCTGTGCGACAGGCAGCAGAATCTGACTCAACTGGTTGATATAGCCTTTGCTTGGCAGCTGGTTGATGTTAATGGCTGCTAGCTCTTCCTCTCCACATCGAGAAAAGTAGAGTGACAGATAATGCTCAGCATCGGGATGTCGAATCAGGCCGATCTCTTTTAGGGCCGTTTGGTCGAGTTTTTTCGATGCCTGCTCTCTGGGCAGCATCAGGCAAAGCGGCTCGGAGCCAAACTGTTGGGAATCAATACGTGGGTCAGAAGGCTCGTTAGCGACAATCCCCAGATCGACATTACCGCTTATTACGTCGGCCAGAATCTTATGGTGCGGCGCTGCTTCTAACAGGCTAATTAGCTCAGGATATTTACATTGTAAATTAAGCAAATGGGGATAGAGCAATAGAGCCAGCGATCCTGAGCACGATATTGATACCTGACCACTGTAAGGATCGTCCTGACTAAGGGAGTTGAGCATCTGTTGTTGCTGAGATTCAAGCTGCTTGGCATAGTCGTAAACGGTTTTTCCCGCTTCGGTGATGACGAAACTTTTGTTGTGTCGCTCAATTAATGGATGACCGCAGACCTGTTCTAATTTCTTAATGTGCTGACTGACGCCCGGTTGGGTCATAAACAGCTTTTCCGCAGTTTTGGTGAAATGCCCGGTATCAATCAGAGTGACAAAAGTTTTTAGCCATGAAGGGTTCAGCATCAGATTTGCTCATAACAAAAATTTATTCACTTCAGTTTATGTGATAACAGCAAGTTCTGGTAGTAAAAGCGAACCATTGGCTCGCTTTAGTATTACGCTGCGTGAAGCACGTTGGCCAGCGCTTTACCATTGCCACGATATTCATCGATGGTTGAAGCGAACTCAGTCGAAATGTGCAATAAGCGGGAGTCTGGGTGTTCAGCTAAATAGCGGTGTTTTCCCTCGTCACTTTCCAGCTTGTCCCAGTCGCGATGAATTGAACGGGCAAAGTGTAGTGTGGTTGCCATTTTGGGGGAAATTTCAGCATCACGGGGTTGGTCAAAATTAGCTATTGCGTCAACCATTACATCGGGGAAGTGCCAGGCTTTAGCCAGTTTGGCGCCCAAGGTCGGGGCAGTGATATCAAGAATCTCCTCCTGAACCGCAATCGCGTTCTCTCCAGCTTCAGCACGAGCAGTGATCTCCTTAGCCTGCTCTGGAACCAGAGTGTGAATCATCAGCTCGCCGATGTTGTGCAATATGCCAGTGGTGAAGGCTTCATCACCATCCATATCGGTCACGTTGGCGATCTTGCTGGCTATGATCGAAACCTCAAATGTCTCTTCCCAGTATTTGCTCATATCCAATGTTGGTAACTTAGGGAATACTCCTGACAGTACAGAGACGACCACTAGCGTTCTTACTGGCGCAGTACCGACCCGTACTAGCGCCTCGCTGACGGAAGAAACACTTTTGTTGCCAGCGAAATGGGCTGAGTTAGCAAGGCGCAGCAGGCGCGCGCTTAAGACTTGATCCGTGGCGATTTTCTCCGCTAGAAGTTTAAAGTCGACATCATCTTGTGTAACCATATCAAGCAGTTCCTGAAGAACTTTTTGAATCCTTGGTAGCTCGTTCAAACGAGATAGCAGTGCCTCCTGGCTCATAATTCTCTCCTTTTTCTCGTGAGCTAAATTACTATAGTTCACAAAGAGAGCCCCCTCCAACTGAGCAACAAATAATTGATGTATTGTGGGCAAGTTAATTGTTATGATTTGTGACCAATAGTCGGGGAGCCTGTCCAATAGGATTAAGGCTGAGATCGCCAAGCGAGACCCGTTGAACCTGATTCAGTTAGCACTGGCGTAGGGAACTATAAGCATGTCGTCCTTTACTCGGATTGACGTGCAGGCATTCGGTGGATCGATCTCTTCTTGATCTCTCTTTTCGTCGCCATAGGTTCTTGTACGTCTTGTTGTAGGAGCCCAAATGCCACACTCTCAAGACACTCCACCTATTGTATTAACCATTGCCGGTTCTGATAGCGGCGGTGGTGCTGGTATTCAAGCGGATATTAAAGCGATCTCAGCCACTGGTAGCTACGCTTGTTCCGTAATCACAGCGGTGACTTCGCAAAATACCTTAGGCGTGAGTGCCATTCATCCTATTCCCGTTGAACATATCGAAAGTCAGCTTGATTCAGTATTTACCGATCTCAATGTCGTTGCGGTTAAAGTCGGTATGCTTGCTGATGCGAATATCATTGCCATGGTGGCGAGAAAAATCCGTCAATATAAGCCCAAGTATCTTGTCGTTGACCCGGTAATGGTCGCCACTAGCGGCGATCCGCTGTTGGCTCAGTCAGCCGTTGCTACGTTAAAAGAGCAATTGTTGCCGCTCGCGGATTTAGTCACCCCGAACTTGCCGGAAAGTGCAGCTCTGGTTGGCGGTGAGATACCGCAAAATGAACAGCAGATGGCTGAAATGGTAGAGTCGCTTCGAGCCCTAGGCGCTAAAGCTGTACTGCTAAAGGGAGGCCATCTCGATGAGGTTGAAAACAGTAGCGATCTGTTAATTGAACAGCAGAGTTATGATCTACTGAGTGCCAAACGTATCAAGACAACCAATACCCATGGAACGGGCTGTACGCTTTCATCGGCGATCGCTTCTTACTTAGCTCAGGGCAATCGGCTACATAAGGCTGTTTATCTGGGAAAACAGTATATATCTCAGGCCATCTCATATGCTGATGAACTTAAAGTGGGTAGTGGTCATGGCCCTGTCCATCACTTCTTCTGTGGCCATGTGAACGTTCGCTAATTGGCTAAATGTTCTGCTTATCAACAAAAACGTGACCAGGCTGGTGGGGGTGAGTTAACTTTCACCAATTTGACATTTAACTGATAATTTCTGCCCGTATGGTGGACTAATATGCCTGTTCCTGTTGTGCTGCTGTGAATCGATATCGTGAAAAATCTTCTGAAAAATAAGCGTGATGGTCTGGTGCTGCTTGTGGCATTTTTGCTGATCATTGCACCTATGTCGTTATTTGTTAGTCATATTGATCTGCTTAGTCAGGTGAATGATATGACTGGATTTAGCTACACGGTTATTACTGATTCAGCAGGTTCTGCAGGCTTTCTGTTTTCGTTGGCACTGCTCGTATTTATTACTTGGCGATTGATTGGCAGCAATACAGAGTTTCTCAATAAAATGCTTCAACTCGCTATCATCCTGGTGATTGGTTTTGCTGCAAAAACAGGCTTGAAGCATTTGACTGAAAGCCCACGTCCTTATACTGAGCTGCTGGCACACCAGCTATTGATCCCAAAACCTGAGCACTTTTATAAGCTAGATTCTGTGCAGAAAGCGGATGTGATTGATAAGATTTCCCAGCAAGTGACCGAGTGGCGAACTCGCCATTGGCAGGGAGAAAAAGATTACTCTTTTCCATCTGGTCACACTATTTTTGCTGCGATCTGTTTAGCTTTCTTTGGCGGTATTTTTATCGACAACAAACGTTACGCTTTAGCCGCAATGCTAGGTGTTTGGGCCGTAGCCGTTGCCTATAGTCGTTTGTGGCTTGGTATGCACAGGCCGATAGATCTTGTTGGCTCTATTGCCTTTGTCGCTATGGTTTACGCTCTTGTGCCCAGATTCGATTGGGCGATTAACAAGTTCCTGGCCGGCCGGGTGAGTGTGACTCATTAATTGTCCCATCTTTTAATAATAAAATTTTGTAATTATTATTATAATTAATGATAATTTCAGATAATCAGGTGCGCTACTTATACTCTCCTCATCGAAACAGACAAGTGAAATGAATTCGGAGCAGATTATGAAAATGAATCACGTAGGCATCATGGTTGGCGATATGGACAAAGCAGTTGAGTTTTACACTCAGGCGCTAGGTTTAAAAATTGTCATGAACAATACCAAGGTTATTGAAGAGCGCGAAACAGCCATCGGTCGTATGTGTATTGCGGTATTTGGTGAAGGCTTTAAAGGCTTTAATATCGCTCACCTAGTTACAACAGATGGTATCGGCGTAGAACTGTTTGAGATGAAAGAACGTCAGGAGCGTCACGAGGTAGATTTCTCTCGTTTGGGCATCTTCCATTTCTGTCTGCAAACCGATGACTTTGAAGGTGTGATGGAGAAAGTTGAGAAGTTTGGCGGTAAGGTGCGTATGGACGTCATGCGTTACCACCCAGAAGATGACAGCAAGCCTGCGAAAATGGTTTATCTTGAAGACCCGTTTGGCAACCTGTTCGAACTATACTCTCACACTTATGAAGAAACTTACGCTTCAGACTACGAGTAATAGACAAATTTGTTTGAAAGGGTTGGCGCTATGCCAACCTTTTTTGTTTCTATTACCTGTTGACCTTCACCTAGGGGCAAGGATTAATATTCCAACTTCATAGATAAAGGTAAGCCATGACTCATCCACTTAAAACAGTTTGGATTTTGATTTTCAGCATCTTTGCGATGTTGATGTCGAGTTATGCCGCCAGTTCACCATCGATGGTTTCGATGATGATGTCTACGGACTCAGCCGCTGAGATGTCACACCAGCGAATGGAGTCTGTTCCTCCATCCTCCCAGGTTCGCCAAGTTGATTGTCACTCTATGAGTGAAGAGTCTCGAAGCTCTCACTCGATGGTCAAACAAAGCACAGGTAGCGCGAGCAGTTGTTCAAACCCGGATGACGGGCCGCACAACTGTTGTATTTCTGCGTGCTCAACGACTTTTTACCCTCTTCAGAACACTCAGCCTTTGAGTGATATTCGCTATTCTCTGGCATTGCATCATCCACTCACGATTGGTGACAAGATTTTGCGCCCACAGAGTTTACTTCGCCCACCTTCCGCTTAGTTCTTAAATCACAACTGTTCTCTCTTGATGCGTACTGCGTTTGCAGTTTGCTCGGAGTCTCTATTTGCGTATTTAAACAATGAGTAATTATTGTGAATTTAGAACTAAGATTCGTCGCACTGGTCGTCAGTGCGAGTCTGGCGGCTTTCCCTTCGCTCTCCTTTGCCCACCAGTCTGGTGCTGGAGTTAGTGAAACAAAGCACGCGACTCAACAACTTACGTCACTGATCGAAGCTGCATTATCCCAAGATGGAAACCGCGCTGAGTTTTCTGCGAAAGCTGAAGCGATGCGTGCCAGCGGTATTGCTAGCGCAACTTTAATGGATCCAAAGCTGAAAGTGGGTGTCGGTGGTTTACCGATTGATAGTTTTCAGTTCGACAAGGACCCGATGACCAACATCTCCGTCGGACTGATGCAACAGTTCGAACGTGGCTCAACCCTAGAGCTTAAACAGCAGCAGGCTAACCAGCAAGCGGATGGTCTGACGGCTCAGATTGAGGTCAGAGAGCGTGATGTTGCCAATCAGATGACTCAACTGTGGCTTGAGCTCGGTTACCTGCAACATGCACAGCGCTTGCTCAGGGAAACTCGCCATCTGATGGAAGAGATGGAGCAATACCTTGAGACCAATTATTCGATTGGTAAAAGTGAAGCTCAGGACCTACTCAATGCTCAACTGCAAGTCAATAAACTGGATGAGAAGCTACAGGCTAACAGCCAGCAACAACGTCGAATTGTCGCTCAGCTCTCGGAGTGGTTAGGTTCACAGTGGCTTGATAGCACTTCGTCTCTTGTTGCTAGTAACCAGCTTAACTGGTCTGAATTAGACAAGAAGCTTGCAGGTCATGACCAGTCGAACCAATTCTATTCGCTGCTAAACCAGCACCCGATGATCAAAATGGCTGAGCTCAATGTGTCAGTCAATCAGACCCAAGTTGAAATGGCTGAGCAGGCTTATACCCCGCAATTTGGCGTTGAGGTGATGTACGCCTATCGTCAGGCTAACGGCATGAATGGTCAGCCAGCTTCTGATTTGGTCAGTGCGTATCTCACCATGGATATTCCGTTATTTACCGGTAATCGTCAGGACAAAAACCTGGCCGCGGCTCAGCATCAGGTCGGGGCGGCATTGTCTCAGAAAGATACCCTGCTGGCACAGATGAACGCTCAGGTGAATGCCCTGCTCAATGACCGCTCCAACCTCGACGAAAGGATTGCGAGATACCAATCCCGCCTTATCCCTCAAGCCACTTCCCGTACTCAGGCCGTTGAACGTGGCTATCAGAACAATACCGCTCAATTTAGCGATGTTATCACTGCGACGACAGATGAACTGGCGTTACAACTCGAACTACAAAGGTTAAAGACTGACTGGAATCAGGTCAGCAGCCAGCTTGCAGCCCTATTGGGTGGCTTTGACTATCAACTCGCTTCGCCTGTGCAGCAGAATAACAATGAAGGAACACAGAAATGACAACATTTAAGGTAGCCAGTGTGGCGTTAGTAGTCGGCGGTGTAATCGGTTTTGCTGCCAGCATGTATCTACCTGGTTCTGGCCACGACATGAGCGCAATGCCAGTGTCTGAAGCGGCATCAAGCGATGAACCCCTCTATTGGGTTGCGCCAATGGATCCTAACTATAAAAGAGATAAGCCTGGAAAATCACCGATGGGGATGGATCTCATCCCTGTTTACGCTGAAGACCAAAATGGCAGCAGTAACCAACCGGGCACGGTGACCATTGATCCAGCGGTCGAGAATAATCTTGGCGTTAAAACTGCGCAGGTTGGAATGACAGAACTGTCTCCTCGAATTGAAACCGTTGGTTACATTGCATTTGATGAAAGTAACCTGTGGCAGACCAACGTCCGCGTCTCTGGCTGGGTAGAAAAACTGTTTATCAACGCTGTGGGTGAAAAGGTGGAAAAGGGCAGCGTGCTGTTTTCTCTCTATTCACCTGAGCTGGTTAAAGCGCAGGAAGAGCTACTCAGTGCACACAAAACTCAGCGTAAGGGCATGATTAAAGGTGCCACAGAGCGACTCGTGACTCTTGGGGTCGACAGAACACAAATCAGCGAGATAGTTCGTCGTGGAAAAGCACAGCAGACAATAGAAATCAAAGCACCGGCTGACGGTATTATCGCCAGCCTCAATATTCGGGAAGGTGGTTACCTTTCCCCGGCTCAGGCGGTGATCAGTGCTGGTCCGCTTGATGATGTATGGGTCGATGCGGAGGTGTTTGAACGACAGGCACATTGGATCAAGCAGGGCAGTAATGCTTCTATGACTCTTGATGCAATTCCTGGTGGTGAGTGGCAGGGGCAGGTTGACTATGTCTACCCAATTCTCGATCCCAACACCCGAACTTTGCGTGTGCGTTTAAAGTTCCCTAATCCTGACGGTGAGCTTAAGCCAAACATGTTCGCCAACGTAGCACTGAAACCAGTGAGCAGCGAAAAAGTACTTACCATTCCCCGCTCATCAGTTATCCGTTCTGGAGGCATGACCCGCGTTGTCTTATCTGAAGGTGAAGGCAAATACCGCTCTGCGCGTATTGAGGTTGGCCGTGAAGCTGGCGACAAAATTGAAGTCACCAAAGGACTGCAACAAGGGCAGGCTATTGTCACTTCAGCCCACTTCTTACTCGATTCTGAATCAAGTCAGAGTGCAGATCTTTCGAGAATCAATGGTGTAGAAGCTGCGGCAGAAACCGTTTGGGCACAAGGCGAAATTACCGATGTGATGCAGCAACATCGCATGCTGACCATTAACCACCAACCCGTTCCTGAATGGAATTGGCCGGGAATGGTGATGAACTTTGAGGTCGCTGAAGGCGTTGATATTGACGCGCTGGCACAAGGGCAGGCGGTCGAGTTCGAGATGCAGAAAACCCCTTCCGGTCAGTATGAGATTGTTGACTATAAAATTGGTGACAGCTTAGTTGCTGCAGAGGTGTGGATTAGCGGTGATATCACCATGTTGATGGCTGATTTTAATATGATCACCCTAAAACACCTGCCAGTTGCAGAGTGGAATTGGCAAGCGGGAGAAATGAACTTTACCGTTGGAGACGAGGTTGATCTTTCAGGGTTTGAGGAAGGGCAAAAAGTTCGGTTTCTAGTCGAAAAACAAGGCTCCGAATATCTACTCAAGAAGCTGAGTGCTAACGAGGAGGCATTATGATCAGTGCCATTATTCGTTGGTCGATCAGCAACCGGTTATTAGTGTTACTGGCTACAGCGGCGCTGATTTTTGGTGGTCTTTACAGTGTAAAAAACACGCCTGTAGATGCGATTCCAGACCTGTCTGATGTTCAGGTAATCATCAAGACCAGTTATCCGGGACAGGCACCACAAGTTGTGGAAGATCAGGTTACCTACCCGCTAACCACAGCCATGTTGGCCGTTCCGGGGGCTGAAACTGTTCGTGGCTACTCGTTCTTTGGTGATTCGTACGTTTACATCATTTTTAACGATGATACGGATATGTACTGGGCACGTTCGCGAGTTTTGGAGTACCTGAGCCAGGTCGCGCCTAATCTTCCGGCAAGTGCTAAACCGACCTTAGGACCGGATGCTACCGGAGTGGGCTGGGTATACAGCTACGTATTACAGGATAAAACGGGTCAGCACGACTTAGCGCAGTTGCGTAGTCTGCAGGACTGGTTCCTTAAATATGAGCTGCAAACCGTTGATGGCGTGTCTGAAGTGGCCACCGTGGGCGGCATGGTCAAACAGTATCAGGTACAAATCGATCCGGCTAAGCTGCGTGCCTATGATCTGACGCTACAACAGGTCAATATGGCAATCCAGAACGGTAACCAGGAGACAGGTGCCTCGGTAGTAGAAGTTGCTGAAGCGGAACATATGGTTCGCACCACAGGTTACCTATCCAGTGTCGAAGACATTGAAGCGCTACCGCTGAAAGTGACAGCCAAAGGAACGCCACTTCTGCTCGGTGATATTGCCGACATTAATATTGGTCCACAAATGCGTCGCGGTATTTCCGAACTTAACGGTGAGGGTGAAGCGGTCGGCGGTGTAATTGTGATGCGTTTTGGTGAAAACGCCAGTCAGGTAATTGCCAACGTTAAGGACAAGCTCAACGATCTGCAACGCAGCCTGCCTGAAGGAGTAGAAATAGTCCCAACTTACGACCGTTCGACCCTGATAGATTCGGCGGTCGAGAACTTGTGGAAGAAACTGGCGGAAGAGTTCATCGTTGTTGCGATCGTCTGTGCGCTGTTCCTGTTCCACATCCGCTCATCTCTGGTTATTGCACTCAGTCTGCCTGTCGGCATTTTGTCTGCGTTTATCATCATGCATTGGCAGGGGATTAACGCCAACATCATGTCTTTAGGTGGCATCGCTATTGCCATCGGCGCCATGGTCGATGGGGCGATCGTGATGATTGAAAACGTGCATAAGCATATCGAGCGTACACCATTAACGGACAAAAACCGTTGGCAGGTGATCGGCGATGCTGCGCAGGAAGTCGGGGCGCCACTGTTCTTCTCACTACTGATCATTACGCTGAGTTTTGTGCCTGTATTTGCTCTGGAGGGGCAGGAAGGCAAGATGTTCTCGCCGCTCGCCTTTACCAAAACCTATGCAATGGCCGCCGCAGCGGGTCTCGCGATCACTCTGGTTCCGGTGCTGATGGGCTACTTTATTCGAGGCAAAGTACTGCCTGAAGATAAAAACCCAATCAATAAGGGCTTGATTGCCCTTTATAAGCCAATGCTCAACGTCAGCCTGAAATACCCGAAAAGTGTTCTGTTGATGGCGTTTGTGCTGATGGCCTCGGCCTATTATCCGACCACCAAACTTGGTAGTGAGTTTATTCCGCCGCTGGATGAAGGCGATTTGATGTACATGCCGACTACCTATCCTGGCATCTCGATCGGTAAGGCGCGCGAGCTGTTGCAGCAGACCAATAAGCTGATCATGACAGTACCCGAAGTGGAAACTGCCTGGGGCAAGATTGGTCGCGCTGAAACCGCGACGGATCCAGCACCATTAACCATGATTGAAACGGTGATTCAGCTTAAACCTCGTGATCAGTGGCGAGAATGGGTGACGACCGAATCACTGCGCAGAGAGTTCGATCAACTGGTTCAGTTCCCTGGCCTGACAAACGCTTGGGTAATGCCTATTAAAACTCGTATCGACATGCTAGCGACGGGAATTAAGACGCCGATTGGTATCAAAATCTCGGGCCCTGAGCTGAGTGAGATCGAGAAAATCGGCGCTGAGTTAGAGCCGATCTTGAATCAGGTGACCGGTACGGCTTCAGTCTACGCTGAGCGTGTAGCGGGTGGTCGTTACGTTACGATTGATATTAAGCGCCGAGCAGCAGCCCGCTATGGCTTGAGCATTAAAGATGTTCAGCAGGTGGTTTCAACGGCTGTGGGTGGCATGAATGTCGGTGAAACCATTGAGGGGCTGGAGCGTTACCCTATCAATGTTCGTTACCCTCAGGACTACCGTGACTCAGTAATCAAACTTCAGAACCTTCCGTTAGTCACACCAAACGGTGCTCGTATTGCTCTGGCTGACGTCGCGGACATCCGTTATGAAGACGGCCCACCGATGATTAAGACCGAGAACGCGCGTCCAAATGGTTGGGTATTTGTCGATATCGATGGTCGGGATCTGGGTTCCTACGTCGCTGATGCGCAGCAAGCGGTAGCAGAGCAACTTGCACTTCCTGCTGGCTACTCGCTTGTTTGGTCTGGTCAGTATGAGTACATGGAACGAGCAAAAGAGCGTTTAGGTGTCGTGGTGCCAATCACCATCGCCATCATCATGTTGCTGCTCTATTTCAGCTTCCGACGTGTCGGTGAAGTGATGATCATCATGCTGACCCTGCCTCTGGCTATGGTCGGCGGTCTATGGCTGATGCACTACCTTGGCTACAACTTCTCTATTGCTGTCGGGGTTGGATTTATTGCTCTTGCAGGCGTAGCGGTTGAGATAGGGGTGATCATGCTGGTTTACCTCAATCAGGCGTGGCACTACACCAAGCTTTCTGCCTCAGAGAAACAACAGCCTCTTGAACTGGAAGATCTGACTAATGCAATCCGTCAGGGAGCGGGTCTGCGCGTGCGCCCTGTGATGATGACAGTGCTGACGGTCATTATTGGTCTGGTACCAATCATGTATGGACAAGGCACCGGTTCTGAAGTGATGCAACGTATCGCTGCGCCAATGATTGGCGGTATGGCATCAGCATTATTACTCACCCTACTGGTACTCCCGGCAATCTTCAAACTGTGGAAACAGCGAGAAGTAACGTCACAGCAAACGAATCACTAAACCCAATTATTTGACTGGCTTTGCTTAAGGTCAGTCAATCTTAGACAATAAGGAAATAACCATGAAAAAGACACTACTATCAATCATGCTAAGCGTTGCCGCTATGGGTGCTCAAGCTGAGATGGACCATGCAAATATGGACCATGGCGCGATGAACTCTTCTAAGATGGATCACTCAATGATGAACATGGAAGGTATGTCCGATGTAGGTATGCCTGCCAAAGGAGCAAAGCCGGATAAAGTTGTACACGTTCTGCTTAGTGATGATATGAAGATTCGCTTCAAGAAAGAGGTGAAGATTGAGCCGAACGACGTTGTTCAGTTTGTAGTACTTAACACAGGTAAAATCGACCACGAGTTTACTATCGGATCGGAAAAAGAGCAGGTGGAGCATCGCGAAATGATGAAAACCATGTCTGCTGGCCACATGCACGATTCAGGCAACTCAGTAACAGTAAAACCTGGCAAAGCGAAGCAATTGTTATGGCATTTCCATGGCGATAATCAGGTAGAGTTTGCCTGCAATATCGCGGGTCATGCAGAGGCTGGTATGATCAAAAAAATCACGCTTTAATAATCTTGAATCAGATACAAAAAAGGCAGCCGAGGCTGCCTTTTTGTTTGCTGGGAAATCTTTAGCCGAAGATAAAGCTGTACAAGAATCCCGCAGCAATTGCCATACCCAGAATCACAGTCAGGAACGCGACAATCATCTGATTCTTAAAGATAGATTTAAGCAAGATAACTTCAGTCAAACTCGCACCTGCGCTACCGATAATGAGTGCCATTACTGAACCCAGAGCCATACCTTTCTGAACCAGAGCTGCACTTAGCGGAATCACTGCTTCAGCACGGATGTACAAAGGGATACCAATAATTGCTGCTACAGGAATCGCGTACCATTTACCTTCACCAGCGTATTGTGCAATCAGCTCAGTCGGAATAAAGCCGTAGATGAATGAGCCAACAGCGACACCTAACATTAGGTAAGGGAATACCTGTTTAAAGTCTTTCCACGTAGATAGCCAAATCTTCATCCAACGACCAGGTTGTTTAGGTTCAACGATGGTGGCGGTTGCTGCACCATCTGTACCGCAGCAAGATACTTCTACTTTTGGTTGCGGTTTTTCACCACAGCATGAGTTCTCTTTAGCCATTACTGGCGCAGCATCACCGCAGCTTGATGGAGCACATGAAGACTCTTTTTTCGCTGCAGGCTTACTGTCACTACAAGAAGTACCGCAGCCTGACGCTTCCTCAACCTGATAAGCTTCAGGTTTTACATAGCGCTCAAAGCCAAGTTTTTCCAGCGTGTATCCCGCCACAATCGAGACAACCATTGCCACTAAGAAGTAGAACAGTGCGACTTGCCAGCCAAACGTGATCACGAACAGACCTATGATGACCGGATTCAGTAGTGGGCTACCAAACAGGAATACCATCATTGGGCCAAAACCCGCTCGTGCTCTTAGCAAGCCTTTAAGAAACGGTATTGTCGAGCAAGAACAGAACGGGGTAATTGAGCCAAGAAAAGCTGCAATTACATAGCCTTTACCGTTACGCGAACTTAGGATCGACTGGATCTTTTGTGGCGTTAAAAACTCTTGCAGAACGCCAACTAAGTAGCTGATAGCCAGGAACAGGATGACCAATTCTGTCGCAAGGAAAGCGAACATATCGAGGGCTTCGCTTGCCATTGTCATAAATTCGTTACTCATAGTGATGTCACTCCAAATATATTTCGATTTTTTTCGAATTATAGGCTTGAGGAACGAAAGATCAATAAATATTTCGATAAAATTCGAAATAAAAGTGACTTAAATTCTTAACTCTTTGTTTATCATAAATTTAGCCATGTGAAGATAGATCAGGCATCTGCCAGATAAGGGCTTTTAGCAAACACTTCCGGTTCATTGTGGACCAGTTGCTCAACTTCATTGACCAGCCATTTGATGGCCAGATTTCTTTGGTTACGTGTGTGCCAGGCAATAGAAATACTTGGCGACGGAACAGAGATCGGCAGTGTTGCCTGAACCAGCTGACCTTTGGCAATCGCTTTACTCGCAACCGAGAAAGGCATGACACAGATTAAGCTGGATTCTTGCAGTAGCTCAATCGCGCTGGAGAAGCTGTTGACCGTCATTGCCACATGTCTGGTTCGTCCCAGCAGTGCAAGAGACTGATCTACCGCACCACTTGGATCGCCGGATAGTGAGACCAGCAGATGCTGAGCGTGGCAGAAGTCGTCGACTGAAAGTACTTTATGAGCGAGAGGGTGTTGTGGACGCATGACACAGGTGAAGTGGTTGTCATAGAGGTGCGTAACCGTTATTTGGTTGTGCCTTGTCGGGTAGTAGTCGAGTACCAAATCAACTTCAGCTTCGAGTAGCAATTGTTCACCATTGCCCTTAAATGGCACTGCGTACAGGTCAAGCATCTGAGCTCGCTGCTCAATGATAGCTCTCAGTCTTGGCCAGAACAGGCTGCTGATCCCATCGGTCAGCGCAACTCGGATTTGTACCGGGGTATTTGCCGGGTCAAATTTTGCCGGGGAAACCGTCTGACTAATATGGCTGAGTGGATCGGCTATTTGCTGCCAAAGCTCTTTGGCATAAGGTGTTGGGCATATCCCTCTGCCTTGTTTTATGAACAGAGGATCCTGCCAGGCATAGCGCATTCTCGACACTGCTTTTGACACTGACGGTTGGGTCATTGCCAATTGCTCCGCCGCTAAGGTGATTGACTGTTCACGCATGATAGCGTCAAAGATAACGATCAGATTTAAATCAACTTTGGTCATAACACATTCCCCTGTGGAATGATTGTTATATCACCTATTAATTAGAAGAAATAGGTGTTTAGGTGAATACTGAAGCTGTTCTCACTAACAACAACTAAAAGGAAGTCAGTTATGAAGGCAGCATTCATTAAACAATATGGTGACGTAGAAACACTACAACTTGGCCAACTGCCAAAACCTCAACCAGAACGGAATCAGGTTCTGATTCGCGTAGCAGCATCGGCTGTCAATCCGGTCGACTTTCATCTCCGCAACGGTATGATGGCTGATACTGGCACTCACACCCTACCTTTAGTGCTGGGCTGGGATTGCTCTGGTGTAGTCGAACAGGTAGGCGAGGGTGTTGACTCACTGCAGGTCGGCGATAAGGTACTGGCATTTACCCCTATCTCTGAGCAGGGTACCAACGCAGAATTCGTTGCAGTGGACGCCGAATTAGTGGTGGAGAAACCTGCTGAGTTGAGCTTCGTAGAAGCGGCAGCGTTACCGTTAGCGGCAGTGACTGCATGGCAGGGATTGCATCGACATGGCCGCCTTGCACAAGGAAAAACAGTACTCATCCACAATGCATCTGGCGCTGTCGGATCGTATGCGGTGCAGATTGCCAAAGCCGCAGGAGCTTATGTCGTGGCAACGGCCTCTGCAACTAAACTCGATTATGTCACTAGCCTGGGAGCCGACGAGGTTTTTAATGAGCGTGATTTGGAATGGCAATCATCAAACCAGTATGACGTGGCGTATGTTGCGAAACCGGGTATCGAACTTCTGGCTGAAAGCGCCTGTTGCGTTAAGTCAGGGGGCAGTATTGTTTCAACCTTTGATGAAATTGCTGAACAACAAGTGGCGACTCATGGCATCTCGTTTACCCGCATGTGGGTGGAAAACAGTGCGGCGGATCTAGAACAGCTTGTTCAGTTGGTGAAAGAGAAGGCAGTGAAAATACCTATTGATTCTGTCTACCCTCTTGAAGAGATCCAAACTGCTCATTTGCGTTCAGAACAGCATAAAGCTGTAGGTAAGATCGTGTTGGTGGTCGATCCGCTACTTAAATACTGATCGGAGCATAAGCCGCTCATCTGATGGGGGGCTTTTCATGCCATGACTGTAACAGCGTTAATTCTCACAGTCTTGTTTTTGCGCTGGGTGAAAATTTGCAATAACGATATATTTCGATTATTTTAGAAATATATCGTTATTATTGGAGTCGGTCATGGAACTTGAAGTTGTTGCCAAGGCGCTTAAAGAGCTTGGGCATCCGGTACGTTTATCCATTTATAAGAGTGTGGTGAAGGCGGGTTATCAAGGTATTGCTGTTGGTGGCCTACAAGAAAAGCTCGGCATTCCTGGTTCAACGTTGTCGCATCATATCTCTAGTCTGGCTTCGGCTGGGTTGATCAGCCAGCGTCGTGAAGGACGCACGCTGTATTGTGTTACAGACTACAAATGTCTCGAAGGGGTCATCGGCTTCTTGCAGGATGAATGCTGTGCAGATGAAAAATGCTGAGCCATCACTGGTACTAGAACAGGTCTGGACTGAGTATCAGCAGGCTTTGAAATCATTCCTCTATTCTAAGGTGAGTAATCACGCAGATGTGGATGACTTGCTACAAGAAATCTTATTAAAGACCTACCATAATCTTTCATCGGTCAATAAGGCTGATAGCGTAAAATCTTGGTTGTTCCAGGTCGCTAATCGCACCATCATCGATTTTTATCGTCAACGAGCGAGAGAACAGCGCGATGGAGAATTGAATGAGGAAGATCTCTGGTTCGAGCAAGCTGATGCCAATTTGGAGCAACAACTGGCTCAGTGTGTACGACCTTTTATCAATGCGTTACCTCAGCAGCAATCCCAATTAATGGAAGCCGTTGAACTTAATGGTCAAAGCCAGAAAGAGATCGCCGAGAAAGTGGGCGTGAGCTACTCAACATTAAAATCACGAGTGCAAAAAGGGCGCTTAGAGCTGAAAAAACTGTTTGAAGATTGCTGTACTTTGCAGTTGGATAAACGCGGTAACCTATTGGATTGTGAAAAGAAATCTAACGGTTGCGATCATTGCTAGAAAAAAATTTAAAATAATTTTGTATTTTCGTCGTCTTTTTTAATTGTCGCTCGTCTTAAAGGTGTAACAGGTGCCAAGTGGCCCTTATCCAAAGATGAGAAAAGAAAATGATTAAAGTCGTAAGTTTTAAAATCTGTCCATTTGTTCAACGCGTAACTGCTGCATTAGAAGCACGTAATGTTCCATACGAGATTGAATACATCAGCCTTAAAGACAAGCCGCAGTGGTTCCTAGACATCTCACCTAATGGCCAGGTGCCTGTGTTGGTGACTGAGAACAACACTGCGCTGTTTGAATCTGATGCGATTGTTGAGTACATCGAAGATGAGTTCGGTCCGCTTGAGCAAGGCATTAGCAATGAACAGCGAGCGCTTGATCGTGCATGGAGCTACCTTGGCTCAAAGCATTATCTGGCTCAGTGCAGCACCATGCGCAGTAGCGATAAAGCGACACTAACAGAGCGTGTTGCGAACTTAGGCAAAGCATTCGATAAAGTAGAAAAGCAGCTGGTGGGTCCTTTCTTTAAAGGCGATCAGATCAGTAATGTTGATTTAGCATGGCTACCACTGCTACACCGCGCAGACATTATCAAGCAGAACACCTGCTTTGACATGTTGGATGGTCGCCCAAAAGTACAGGCCTGGCAGCAACAGCTAATGGAAAGTGGCTTAGTTGAAAAAACGGTGTCACAAGACTTTGTTGAGGCATTTAGCGGTTTTTACCTATCCGATGAAACTTATCTGGGTAAAGGTGAAGATTGCAAGCCTAACAACGGTTGCGGCACAAGTTGTTGTTAAGACAAGCGTGATAAATAATCAGCCCTGCTATTCAGCAGGGCTTTTTTGTGTTTAATTGTCTACAAAGTTTCAAAGTTACCAACCAGTCCGGTGAGTGTAATCTCAAGCACAAGGAGTGAACTTATGATTACAGCGTTATACGCAGCAATTCTTGCATCATTAATGATTTGGCTATCGATTCAGGTCATCAAGCAGCGCCGTAAAGCGCAGGTAAAGTACTCGGACGGTGGCGTTGATGCGTTAACTATTGCGCGCAGTGCTCATAGCAATGCGGTTGACTACATTCCCATTACACTAATCATGATGGCGACACTCGAATACAATGGCGCCAGCCCATGGATGATTCACTTGTGTGGAGTGGTGTTTGTGCTGGGTCGATTACTCCATGCTAAAGGTATTCTGGCAGACCGACTTAAAGGGCGCGTGAGCGGAATGAAGCTGACTTTTTTGGTAATGGCGGTGCTGATTGTTCTTAATCTCATCCATTTACCGTTTGATAAAATGTGGTAGTGCACGGTCTTAAAGGTTCAGAAAACAAAAAAGCGATGGTTAACACCATCGCTTTTTCGTTGCGCTTTATCTGAATAGCAGTCGATACAAAGGTGTTTTCTCTAACCCTTTGACCAATAAGAAAGTGAGTAAAGTTGCGCCAAACAGTACCAGCATGTCTTTAGCAAAGCCTGTTAACGCCAGCATGCCCGAGACATTCATCATGACAATGATCATTGGCAGGTGGGCGACATACAGCGGCAGCACATACCTGGATTGAGCAGTTAGCCACAATCCTTTACCGACTTCAGGTTTAGCCAGTAACCACATAAAGCAACCTGTGCCCCAAATAAACGTACCAAACAGATAGTCATTGGCGTTAAAAGCCTGATCAACGTGAGTGAGCTGCCAGGCTTCAAAGAAGTGCAATACCATGCCCGCCCCTGCAAGTATGAGTGCCTGTTTCGCTGTGATAGACAGCTGGCGCTGACGAATCATAAAACCAATCGCGAAGAGCAAGGTGCTAAAGAACGGACCATTGCGCGTGAAGAATGGTGTTGGCAGCTCGGTAATAGCCTGATAACTGCCAGCCAGAACCCCGTAAAGGTAAAGTATCGCGCCGATAGGAATAAACAGTGCCAGCTTGTCGAGTTTAGCCAGCAATGCCGCGATGGCTGCTGCGCAGATGAGCGCTGGAATAAACCACAGATGAACGAGCCCGCCTTCAAGCAGCGAGTTAAGCGGAGTTTGTCCCAGAAAGCCCCAGTAACCCTGACGTTCAGCCAGATAACCAGACTCCATTACGGTTGCTAAGTTAAACGGCATCAGCAAACTGATCACACTCCAAACGATAAAGACACGAAGCAGAGGGGAAACATAGCGCTGTAATGTCTCCCCCGGTTTTACGACCAATTTGGGTTGGATCAGGTAACCGGATATGAGGAAAAACAGCGGGACCGCAAAGCGAGTTGCCTGATTAAAAATGTAGCCGAACCAAGGCGTCTCATCGATCTGCCAATAGGTCAAAAACATCTGACAATGCATGGCAGCGATCGCCAAAATAGCGATCACGCGTCCAAGCTCAATACTTTGAATTTTCTTACTTACCATAACGACAAAATTTAGCTAAAAGTAGCCAACATATATCAGTAAACCCCTTTAAAAGGGCGAATCTAAATCAAGTTGTTGTACTGTAACAGGCGATTGGAGGTGGGATTTGCGAGATGGCTCAATAAGTGAGAGTTGGGGTGGTCAGCTCTGCTCCAAGGGGAGGTAAAGCGCACCTGATGGCTACTGTATGTGGATTGGCTGTTTATGGTTAGAATGTCTTATGGTACAAACAATGAAATTATAGATATTTGCGGCTTTGCCACAGTCGTTCTCCATTTAAAACAAAAAGATTTACTATGAATTTTGATATCAATGCACTGAAACACCACCAACTGGTCGAAGATGGTCAACTAGAGGGATGTTACATTCACCAGCCAGCACCGGGCAGTCAACAAGATGATCAAGCGGTTTTGGCAGAGCGCCAAGCGCTGGAAAAAATGGGCTATAAGGTGGTACAGGTTAAAGCTAAAGGCGGTACAACAACATTTGCAGAGGCTATGCAAAAGCTTGCCAAACAGACAGGTCACCTACCGAAAGAATAAGCCAATTGGTGCTAGGGGTAATGTGTCGGTATCATTCGCCTTTGACTGACTAGCAAACTTAGCGAAACCCAATGCATCTGCTGCTTTGTTTGCAACCCCGTACAATTAATTGGAATCGACTACTCACTCTCACAAAAGCTCACACTTTTTCTACGCACACAGAAACCTAACACCTATATATTCATTTGTTTTCATAACAATCGAAAAGGTGTAAATCTGCATATGAATAAGATGTTACTTTTGTCTTCTGTACTTGTGATCGCTCCGCAAACTGTTCTTGCCTCAAGCAGTCATGATGTTGCCGACAGTGTTATTGCACAACAACGCGCAATGCTGGCCGAAAACACTCAAGGGAAAGGATTTGGCCCTCAGTCTCCACGAGATATCGACAACCTGACTGGCAACAATACCCGTTACTTTGGTCAAGCGCCCGAATACACACAAATGAACCTGTGTAATATTCACTTTCACAAAAATGCTGAGCATAAGGGCGGTGAATTTAACGTCTACGCAGGTAATGGTGATGGCAAAGGCTACAATACTGGCTATGTCTATAACGGTAAGTTGAGTGACGCTGAGCTTAAGCCGTTTAAAGGCACGGTCGGAGCGAAAGGCCATGGTCAACTAGAGCCGGGTGATACTATCGAGCTTCACTACGTTCATTCAACGGCTCAGGTTAAGCCAGGACCGACGCTCGGCTCTTGTTTGAGTGAATCAATTACTAATCCGCAATTACGCGTAGAAACGCAGGTGTTTGTGGTTGTTAACGATAAAAAGGCACTAAACTTCGTCGATCTGACTAAATTTGAGGTGAAAAATGGTGTTTATCAAGCGCTAAATATCCCGACAAACACTGGCAAGCCGATTCAATATGCCGGCTCAACCACTGGCCCTGGCTACAATGAAAAAGCGTCACCACTGCAAGTGACCTGGAGCGTACGACCAAAAGTGGCGAAAGTAGACATCGCCTCAGTCGCACAATGGCTAGGAGACAATGCGTTTGATGAAGACCATGCTCATGGTGTTCGCAACCTTGTGACTAACCCGGATTTGTTATCTTCGGGTCATTAAGCTAGCCAGAGATTGAAACCAAGCGGATGCCAATGCATCCGTTTTTTATGTCTGATGGCAGAGAATGTTGGCGTTTCACAGCCAGATTATGGTGTGTGTCTCTTTAAGGCTTTAACGAAACTTAGTGAGTACTCGTTCGTATCAATCCATAGCTCCAGCTGTGAGAAACTCACTCATTTCTTATCAACTACTCCTTATCAAAGCTATCGACAACAATCGCTCCCATTGACGCTGGCATAGAAATAATGATGACTCGTTTGAGCGCAACCAGCGGCTCTGAAAACAGCGGAAGCTTATTGATGCAAAACAGAACCAGCATAACTACTAAAGTTGTGATGAAATAGGCGACAACGATACGCAGTACGAAAACAAATTTACGATTTGCGATATTACGTTGAAAGACACTTTCAAAAGTGTATAAGGTGAGAAAAACCAGCGACAACAAGAACAACATGAATAGGTTTTGTAACGGCAATGTTTCTCCCAGACGCCAAGCCTCTTCTGAAAAAGAGATGGGGACCGCGAGCGCAAACGCCCCAACAAATATCTGACTAGCGTCTTCGAAATTAAAGCTGTATTTCACAATAGTCTCCCGGCTTTTTCGAGGCTGAGGACGACAGGTCAATGAAGCTGACCTTTTGAGTAAGTATGAGGTTAAGTCTAGCCTCAATACTAAACGAAGGCTCACTAAGTAAGAAGGAGCGGCACTTTCAAGATAGAAAGGCCGCAGATTAGATCAGACTTTTTCATTCACATTAGACTTTGTGAAAAAGTAACTGGTTAACGATCAAATCGCCACACTGCGTACTTGAGTTTGCTGCTCGAAAAACACCTCATGCAACGCGCAAATGGAAGGTTGATACTCATCGTCATCCACAACAAACTGAACATTCACATTTCTTACGGAAGAATGAACGGCGATGGGTGTGATATTTTTCTCCATAAGCGCCAATACACCTTTCGCAAGCGCTTGGTTGGTATCAAATTGCGACCCAATCGCCGATAGCAGTGCAACCATTCGACCTTTAATTTTAGCGTTGGGAAACCTTTTCTCCGTTTTGTACAGTACCTGATTTAATGCTTCACTGCTGCCAGTGAGATAGTAGGTCATGGAGTTCGCATTCATCTCCTTGCCCACCAGTTTCACTCGCGTATCGGTGATGATTTGCATAAGTTCGTAACTGACGTTGTCAACGCAACCGACCATAGTTTGGTCGAACAGATGTAGAGCAAACACTTTCTCTTTGCCTGCAATAATCTCTACTCTATCCATTGTTGGGCGAAAAGCGCCCGAGATCAGTGTCCCTGGATGCTGAGGTTCAAAAGTGTTTTTGATCTGAAGCTCAATACCACTTTCACGCAGACCTGCCGCTGCATTGGGGTGAATCGCTTCCATACCCAGATTGGCAAGTTGATCCGCGACGTCATAGTTTGTTTCACCCAGAGGCCTCACCCTTGCAGAACCAACAACACGTGGATCGGCGGAGCTTAGGTGGTACTCTTTATGAATGATGGCCAAATCAGCTTTGGTTATTGATGCAATTCGACTAAACGTCATCTCGCTATAGCCACGATCATAAGTCGACATAAGCCCTTCTTCACAAGAGGCGTAGCCCGTCACGATAGGTAACTCTTGGCTTACATCTATGCCGGAAAACGCGTCAGCAATGCAATCATCCAGGCTCTTTGGTATCTGTGTATCCCAACCTGACAGATCAACAAGCGTCGCATTGACACCGCAGTTTTTGAGCTTTAATGCCGTATTATGGGCACTGTGTACTTCACCAATAGAAGCAAGAAATTCTCTGACTTGTGGGAGATAGTGGCGAAGTGAAAACTGCCCATATTGACAAGTTTCCAGTATGTTTGAGATGCATAATTTCGCTTCAGCAATTCGTGAGCGAATAAACTTATCTGCGCGAAGACGGTTCATGGGATCGGCAAAGATATTCTCGTTCACAAGAAGCATTCTTTGCTCTAAGTAATCCAGCGCTTGCTTCCAACGTTCATCTCGTTGTGCCACCAGTTGATACACACCTGGCTTACCTGTTTTTTTACACTCTAATAAGGCATCGGTGATCCCGCCGTACGCGGATACCACAAATACCCGGTTATACGTTTGCTCATCGCTGTCTTTGATCAAAATATTATCTAGAACAGCATCGAATGCTGTCATTGAAGTACCGCCGATTTTCTCTACGGTATAAGTCATGATAGGTCCTTTTGGTTGATAGTATTTAGAGAGTGTTGCCAGGCCTACTAGTGGCCCGGCTTATGCGAGTAGCTATTCAATCAGTGGGTAGACACCATTTTCGTCATGAGTCTCTTTTCCCGTGATTGGCGGATTAAACACGCACGCCATGACCATTTCTTTACCCTGGTAAGCGCGAAGGTAATGTTCATCATGCTTATCTAAAATGTATAGCGTTCCCGGTTTAATTGGGTAGGTCTTGCCACCAACCACTTCGATTTCACCTTCACCACTCATACAGTAGACCGACTCCAAATGGTTCTGATAATGGATATGCGTCTCTGTATTCTCAAAAATAGTGGTGATGTGAAATGAAAAGCCCATGTTGTCATCTTTAAGCAACATACGGACACTTTCCCAAGTTTCTGACGCGACTCTGCGTTCGCTATCGCGGCATTCTTCTAATGTACGAACAATCATTGATTTCCCTTATTACGATGCTTTTTTGAATTGCTGTTGGATGACGACTTCAACCGCGTTTTGGAAGATTTCTAAGCCTTGTTTCAACTCTGATTCGGTAATGGTCAGTGGCGCAAAAAATTTGATGACTTCATCATCCGGCCCCGCCGTTTCTATCACTAAGCCATGCTCAAAACATGTTTTTGCTATCTCACTTGCTAACTGCCCAGTGCAACACTCGATGCCGATCATCATTCCACGTCCCTTTTGCTTCACAAACAAACCAGAATGGCGGTTTAGAGTAGAGGTGATCACCTCGGCAACTAAGGCAGAACAATTGGCGATATGTTGTTCGAAGGGTTTGCTGTCAGCCCAGTACATTTCGAGCGCTTTGGTGGCGGTTACAAAGGCGTGATTGTTACCACGAAAGGTTCCGTTATGTTCACCGGGACTCCAAACATCCAGTTCAGGTTTCATCAGTACAACGGCCATTGGCAGACCATAGCCACCAATAGACTTGGATAAAGTCACCATGTCAGGCTCTATTCCTGATGGTTCAAAGCTGAAAAAGGTGCCCGTTCGACCGCACCCTGCCTGGATGTCATCCACAATCAGCAAGATGTCGTTTTGTTTGCACAGGCTGCTAAGGCGTTGCAACCACTTATCTGAGGCGACATTAAGCCCACCTTCACCTTGCACCGTCTCGACAAGCACTGCAGCAGGTTTGTCCAGACCCGAGGAGTGGTCGTTGAGCATGGTTTCAAACAGTGTGAGACCATCGATGTCAGCATAACCTTCGAAAGGCAGCCGTGTGATGTTGTTTAGATTGACCCCTGCGCCCTGACGATGGTGCTGATTGCCTGTGGCAGCCAAGGCGCCAGCCGTACAACCATGAAAACCATTGGTAAACGCAACCACTGAACTGCGTCCTTTCACTTTTCTGGCTAACTTTAATGCTGCTTCAACTGCGTTGGTTCCAGTTGGTCCAGTGAACTGAACTTTGTAGTCCAGCCCTCTTGGACCAAGAACATAACTTTGCAAGGCTTTGAGGAATTCTCCCTTTGCGCTTGAGTGCATATCGAGCCCGTGAGTAATACCGTCAGCCTCAATGTAATCGAGCAATGCTTGCTTAAATATTGGGTTATTGTGGCCATAATTGAGCGAGCCAGCCCCAGCAAGAAAGTCTAGGTACTTTTTTCCTGACTCGGTTTCGAGCCAGCAACCTTTTGCTTTGGTAAAAACAACAGGGAAGCTGTTACAGTAAGATCGTACTTGTGATTCTTTCTTGTCAAAAATATCCATGATTAGACCGTTTATCTATCTTCGTGATTGATTGTATTGAGTGGGATTCGATACAAATACTCCGTATCGTGTTTACCCTTGAAATGTGTCTTTTGATCGAGAAAAGTCGAAACGCTGCCTTGATTGCCATTCTGAGCATCAATCTTTTTGAACAATGCCCAGGATGCCCCGTTATCACGAGTGATCGTCGTTTCAATAGCCTTCACCTCCTGCAAAGCCTCTTTTGAAAGAAGCGCTCTGAGCATTTGATACGCAAGCCCCTTACCACGATGTTTTGGAGAAACCGCGACCTGCCATACGAAGAGAGTATTTGGTTCTTCCGGTTTTAGATAACCAGAAACAAAACCGGACACTTCACTCTCATGACGAGCGATCAGGCACGTTTTACGGAAGTGGGTTGATTGCAGGAAATTGCAATATGAGGAATTAGTATCAAGAGGTGGGCATTCGGCAATGAGATTAAAGATGTCATCACCGTCATCCGCGCTAGGCTCACTAAACGAACCTAAATTTCCGGTCTCTTCTCCGATCTCTGGAAAAGCTACCCAAGGTGCTGAAACGATCATAGGAATGTGCATTTACTTTGTGCTCTAAACAAATTTCACATTCATTATCACGCAAGATAGGTCCCCAATAGCAAGTGATAGCCCATTTCATGCTATTTGTTTGTGATTCGGATCACGAAATTTTTCGTATTAATGTTTTGAGTGCTAATGTTTAGGGTTGAAACTAAAGGTTTACTCAATAAGATTGTTGGTGAAAATTTATAGCAGACGTAGTCTTCACGCTTTAGTCCTTAGAAACAATACATGAGCTTATGTTTTATTGATTTAACTTTAGTTTTTGAGTGGTTGTTAGCGGTGGGTTTGATTGGGGGCTATGATTGTTGTCACTAAATTTTAGTTAGAACTCTAATTAATGTCAGCAGCGTGCGTCGATGCTTGAACTGTGTTGGTAATGAATTACAAGGGACAGACGCCACTACGTTGTTTATTTTCTCTGACTTGAACAAGTGACTTACTTTTTTACGAAGGTTAAGGTGTGTGTCCCTTTAATGCTTTAATCTGGTCTGGCTATTTGTAAATATGATTACTTAGGTACTCGTTATCGGTTTCCGCTTAAAGTTAAGTGGTTAATCAAGGAGAGATAATGTCAGAGTGTAAGCAGGTCATTCAGACGCTGAAGAAGCAGTTAAAGTCACATGGTGTGAATTATCAGGATGTCGCAAAAGCGCTGGATTTGAGTGAAGGCTCGGTGAAGCGCCTTTTCTCAAACGGTGGCAGCATGAGCCTGGATCGTTTGTCTGCGGTGTGTAATCTAATTGGTCTGGAAATGACGGCACTGTTTAAACTTGCTCAAGAAGAGAGTCAGAACCTTTCTGCATTGACTTGGGAGCAGGAAAAACAGTTAGTGGCTGATAAGGCGTTACTGCTGGTCGCCGTTTGTATCACTAACGGTTATCGGTTTGAACAGATCCTGGCCCAATATAATCTCGATGAGCCTCAACTCATTCAAAAACTGGCGCATCTTGATCGCATTAAGGTGATTGAATTGATGCCGGGTAATCGCATCAAACTCAAGGTCTCCCCGTCGTTTTCCTGGATTGCAGGAGGGCCCATCCAGCAGTTCTTCCAACAACAGGTAATACAAACCTTCTTCCACACGCACTTTTCCAAAGATGACGAGAAACTGGTGATGTCGACCGGGTTAATGTCTTTACCTGCCAATTACAAGTTCCAACAGCGCATTCAGCGTTTGGTGAAAGAATTCTATGAATCGTGTAACAGCGACAGCGATTTACCTATGGAAGAGCGACATGGTACCTCGATGGTGGTTGCCATGCGTCGCTGGACCTTCCCGCTGTTTGATGAGTTTGAAAAAGGGGACGACACAGCTAAAAGTCGCGCCGGATAATACCTGCAGTATTACTATTTGCCACTTTGCCCGATGCGCTTTGTCACTTTACTGCCTTAGTGCAACCTACTGAGCAACAGGAGAAAGATTCTCTGATGACAGAAGGTAAAGGAGGCAGTAATGTTGAACCGACTGAAAATGATCTCACAAAACGCCATTTGGGGCGTTTTGCTTATCACTGCACTTATCGCTGCGTTTTCACCGAAGGCACTAGCAGCTGGATTACTCAAACCCGTTAACGGCCAATACAAAGCTCTGCAGATTGAGTCTCACCATGTTGAGGTAGCGATTCAGGACGGCTACGCCACTACGTCGATTGAACAGACGTTCTATAACCCGAATGACGCAGAGCTGGAAGCGTTGTACTCATTCCCTGTTCCTCAAAAAGCCGTTGTGGGCGAATTTATCTATTGGATTAACGGCTCGCCAGTCATCGCCGAGGCCGTCTCCAAAGAAAAAGCCCATAAGATTTACGACGACCAAAAAGCGCAGGGCAACGCCACAGCACTGACAGAAAAAGACCAATACAAAACCTTTGATATCCGAGTGTACCCAGTACAGCCGCAACAGAGCGTGAAGGTGAAGCTGGTCTATATGCAAGATGCCTTGTTGGACCATGGCATTGGACGTTACGTCTACCCGTTGGAAGAAGGCGGTGTGGATGAAGCAAAAAACAGCTTCTGGACCCGTAACGATAAAGTAGAGCAGGATTTTTCGTTCAATGTGACATTACGTTCCTCTTATCCCGTTGATGGCGTCAGGCTGCCTGCACACCCTTCGGCAGTGATTACTCAGCAAGCGGACGGTGAACATACAATCTGGACGGCGAACATCGGTAATCACATCGACAAGACCGAGCGAGAGGGCGAGTCTCAACAAACTGGCCAAGCTTCTATGAGGCTCGATCAGGACGTGGTTTTCTACTGGCGCTTACAAGATGGCTTACCGGGCCGAGTTGATATGGTGGCTTACCGCGATCCAGAAACATCTAAGCGCGGCACGGTGAAACTGACTTTTACACCAGGTGATGATCTGACCCGAGTAACACAAGGGCGTGACTGGGTGTTCGTATTGGATAAGTCAGGCTCTATGTCTGGTAAGTATTCAACGCTGGTCGAAGGTGTGCGTCAGGGGCTGGGTAAGTTGCCTGCTGAAGACAGATTCCGTGTCGTGATGTTCGATAACAATACCTATGATTTAACCGGCGGCTTTGTAGCGGTTAACCCGACCAATGTCAGCAAAGCATTGCAGTCAGTCGAGCAGGTTGAACCGAGCAATGGCACCAATCTTTATGAAGGCATGTCTGCCGCTATTCGCAAGCTGGATGACGATCGTCCTACCGGTATTGTGCTGGTGACAGATGGTGTGGCCAATGTGGGTGTAACTGAAAAGCGTCGTTTCTTTGAACTGATGGAAAAACATGATGTACGACTGTTTACCTTCATCATGGGCAACAGCGCTAACACACCACTACTGGTACCAATGACCAAGTTATCGAACGGTGTGGCGACATCAGTATCGAACGCGGATGACATCATCGGCCACCTGATGAACATCACCAGCAAGTTGACCTATCAGGCCTATCGTAATATCCAGCTTGATATTGATGGCGTGAAAATTAAAGACCTGACACCAGAGCAAATCAGCAGTCTTTATCGTGGTGAACAACTGACGGTGTTTGGTCATTACTTCAAAGGCGGTGAAGCGGATATCAAGCTGACCATGGACATTGGTGGAACGTCGCAACAATACCGCACTAAAGTGATGTTGCCAGATTCAGCCATTGAGCATCCAGAACTTGAGAGAATGTGGGCGTTTTCAGCGATTCGTGACCTGCAGGAGCAAATGGACTACCTGGAGCAAAAAGACAGTGACAAAGAGCAGGCGATTGAAGATATTGCGCTGGAATATGGACTGTTAACGGATTACACCTCGCTGTTAGTGGTAGAAGAAGACGTATTCCAGCAGCTGGGTATCGAGCGTAAAAACCAATCGAGAGTACTGAAAGAACAAAGCGCCCGTGAGGTGAAACAGAACAAACCGGTGACACCAACCCGTGTTGATAACAGTCAGCCGATGTTTAGCCAGCCAGCACCGACGCACTCTGGCGGTGGTAGTGGCGGCAGTATCAACATCCTGGTATTGCTAAGCATGATATTGCTGGTGGTGGGTCGAGTGGTAATGAGAAGAGAACCAAACGAATAAAAGAGGTTAAAGACGAAAAGAGGCTGCATGGTGTCAGCCTCTTACATCACAAGCCTTCGTGATTTAAGGACAGCAGTTGAACTGCTGTCCAGTATTAATGATACCTTTCCGGTCTTGAAAGCTGACTATTCATCAACGACAAGTGCCCCAAATTGCACTGAGTTTGCACCCAGTCTACTTCCACCCGAACCACTTCAATAATTAGCAGACACTTTGCCGCCTAATTGCGAGATAAGTGACACGTTCTCAGCTATTTAATCCACTAGTTTCATAGGCTTGTGTGATAGTATCTGAAGATATTTAGCAATTAGAAGTGCAGTACATCAGCGGATTAGTCGTGCACTTTGTGTGCTAATAAGCGTTAGTAGCAAGGAGAAAAACGTGACAAAAAGGCGTATACCTTACGCAACACTAGTGTTGGCTTTCTCAACAGTAGTTATATCTCTAGGTGTGAATTTTCAAATATCTGGTTCGCTGTTCGGTAAGATCAATATTACGGAGCTAGAGCCTTTTGGAGGCTTCACATATAAGCACATATTAGATCTAGAGTTATGGCGTTTAGTAGTTTCTCAGCTGATTCACGTCAAGCAATACCATATGATCTATAACGCTTTTTCATTGCTTGCGCTTGGCTGCGTTTTTGAACGAAAAATAGGTTCTGGCGTTTTTCTATCGATTTGGTTTATTGCGGGTTCAGTTGGCACTTTTGCCAGTACATTCACGGTACCTGAACCGTGGAATTTGGGGACTGGCGGTTCGCAAGCAATTTTAGCTTTAGCTGCCGTTGGGCTTACCATGTACCTAAGAAGAGAGATTAGAGGTAAGTTGGCGCTGGCTATTTTAGTTTTAACAATTTTACCTGCGTTCGCTTTAGATCTGATTTTCAGCGAACATCACCTTCCAAAGGTTGGTCATGTGGTTAGCTTTGCCTTGGGTGTCGTACTATTGTTTTGTTTTCAGCAACGTCGAAAGATTTGCTACTAACAAATTGCTCAAGCAGACAGCTAACAGTCGGCGATTTTGGTTTGGTTGAGTTCAGTGATTACGTGGCTTTGCTTTAGTGTTGTGGTCGTTAGCTGCAACTTAGCAAGGCGTTATACGACTCAGTCAGTACTTTGCTTATTCCCTACCATACCACGTAGTGCCAGCGCTGTGATTTGTCCGAGTATTTTTTGTTTTATACTATCATCTTCGACTGATGAAGCCGCGGTACTTAGAGCTTGAATCGTTTGAAATACATCCCCGCTGTTACCAAAACCTGCATACTCATAGAAGCGGTTGAGACCACAGACTTCAACGGTCTTTCTGCCTTTTGGCTTCAAAGGGTAATAAAACAAACCAGGTTCGACAACCAAAAGGTGTTCTTCATAGTTATCTAGATGAGGGTGAATAATTGAGTATTGTTGAGCTTTAGTCGGATATATAGTTTTCGCTGAACTAGTAGTAATCTTTTTATCTGACTTTTCTGCGTTACACTCAACACAACTCATACAGAGGTTTTTAGGCTCGAACATAAAATTAGGTACATGTGATCGAGGTATAATATGCTCTATATCCCAATATCTACCATGGGTAGATTTGAGTTGTTGTTTACAATAAGGGCAAATTCCTTTTTGTATTTTATGATAGTGCTTTTTGATGGAATCTTTAATTTTCGTTAAATCTTCATCAGACCAAGATTGATGAGTAAAATTCTTTTCAGACATCTTACTTTTAATTAATTTCTTATCACCTTGGCTATATGAAATAGGCGTTAGCATGACTTTGAAACTTCCCAAGTCTTCTTGATTATCTCAATTAAAGATTTTACTGTGTCTCGCTCATCAAGTTCATTTTGAATAGAGATTAAAAATTCAATGTTGTTTTTTTGTTTTTCAGATATGATTTTTCCTTCGGAAAAATCACTTAATATAGAAACACATAATCGGTTCAAATACTCATTTTGAAAGCCTGGCGTATTAAATAATTTTGCCAATTGAAAATCAGCGGATTTGTTGAAATACTCTTCAGAGCCAACGGTTGTATTGGAATCCATGTTTAAGATGTAGCAATCTTCTTTGGGGAGGTTAGATATCACCAATGGAGAGTGGGTTGCTATTATAAAGTGGCATCTCTGATAATGTTCAAACGCTTTCGATATTAGGTCTATAAATGTTTCTTGCCATTCAGGATGTAAACTGATCTCTGGTTCATCTATCAAAATGACACTATCGTTGCTAATTTGGCTAGCAATGGAGCACACAAGCAATAGTAATGAACGTTCACCTGAACTAGCATCATTAATGGTCAAATTGTCATTTGATCCTATTTTCCTTAATGTGATGCTGGATACTTCAGATATGTTTAATTCTAATGAGCGAATTAATGAAGAGCGTAGTTTATCATCTAATTCGTTGCTCGTACTGTAAGATTCGGGTAAGTTTTCACTACCAATTAAGTCATTTATGGTCTTTTTGCCAATTCTTGTATTACTGTCTAGGCTTAGTTCTTCAAGAATTAGCTTGGACATTAAATAATTATTATCATGTAGAACTTTACTATATAGTTCCTTGTTGTTTAGAACAATTTCACTAAATGTTAAATTATTATTTAAATAATTACTAGTCCTAAAGTATCGGTCTGAATTGTGTTTGAATCGAATAGAAATATCACTTTTATACCCTAATAATCTAAGGGTTCTTTTTACTGCAATATTACTTCGCGAGCTAACTATTGAAGTTGCAAACCGAGTTAATAGATTTCTATCGGACAATGAATTTTTATCCGTTTTAAATCCTACGTAATTATAAAAGCTTTTGCTGTTTCTATTACTTAGGTTTTGTTCTGGTAAAGGGAACTTATCAAAAGGACTTATTGAAGCTACAATGAGCTTCTTACACATATGCTCTCTAGTTCGCTTATTTCTTTCAAGGATTCTACCACCTTTTCCTTTTGCTGAGTTGATGGTAATAATCCTATCTTCACTCTTAAATGTCATTTCTTGAACTTTTTTGTGCTTTAGTCTGGAATGGTTTTGGCTATACCGTTTAGCTTTTAAGAGTGTGTTTGCGATTTTTGTCAGCAGTCTGCTTTTTCCCGTACCATTTTTGCCAATAATTATCGTAAATGTGTTGGTTTTGTCCTCATCACCACTAGAAAGTTGGTATTCCGTGTCATTTAAGTTAACAGAGGCTAGTTTCATTATAGTTCCGAGTAAATACTTTAGGCTTAATGTACTATAACATACTGTTGCATAAAATCCGTATAACAAGCATTTAAGGCTTCAAGATACTTTTTCTAATCCAAATTTAGCACGTTAGAATCCATACTCTAACGTGCTTTTGTCCAAAAATGAGTTAGTTCCCCTGGTCAATTTAAACATAAGCAGCTGCGAGTGAGCGCTTTACTCGTGGCTGCCTTCTTCTTCAACTCTACCCAAATCCACCTCGTCCTCAACCAGCTCCTCTGTATGTGCAGTATGAGCATCTAATCCTTCTAGCAGTTCTTGTTCTGTAAAGACCTTCTTATTGACCTCTGTAACCTCTCAAGTAAGCGATTTGATCGAAAGTAAAACACTGACGAGGGAGTAACTCGAAGCGTGTGATCGGCTCTTGGAGATACTGTCAGAGACGTTCTAGAGTTAAAGAAGTAAGTAGGGGGGAGTGGTGACAATAAGCCTAACATACCTGAGAG
>ENA-OWNT01000525-OWNT01000525.1-seawater-metagenome-genome-assembly--contig:-NODE-525-length-84412-cov-13.257734_pt1 | contig 84412 bp, 69 predicted proteins | sample MGYA00238136_ERZ651165 | MGnify/ENA primary metagenome ERZ651165 (study PRJEB26861, sample SAMN08777766) | seawater metagenome | isolation source: coastal seawater | place: USA: Florida | collected...
GGAGGCGCCGACACCCGCAGGAAGGCGGGAACATCGCGGTAGAGGGCGAGGCCGTCGTGGAGGTCGGAGAGGATGGCGTCGCGGGCACGGGCCAGGCCGAGGGGGTCGCGGTCGCCGCAGAGGGCGCGAGCGACGAGCCAGCGGGTCCAGGGGTCGAGGCGAGCCGCATGGCGCTCGAGCCAGGGGCCGGGGGGCCGGTCGAGGGTGCCGAGGAGTACGGCAGCGGCGACGGTGCGGATGGTGGGTTCGTCGGGGTCGTCGGGCAGGGCGTCGGGGAGGCTGCCGGGGGTCCAGGCATCGAGGGGTTGGTCGTGCCAGCGGGCCCGTGCCCAGCAGAGGTCGGCGTCTCGCTGCTGGCCCAGCCGACCGAAGCCTTCGGCGAGGAGGTGCCAGGGGACGGAGTCGGGGGACTGGCGGGCCGTCGCGGCCAGGGCGTCGAGGGCGCGCTCGAGGTCGGAGGTGTGGGTGGGCAGGGCGATGGCCGCTGCGGGAGGCGGCGCGGAGGTGGGCGCGGGGGCGGAGTCGGGTGTGGGGGCGGGCGGCAGGCGGACGCGACGGGGGCGACGGAGGCGGCTGAGTCCGGAGGGACGGTCAGCTTCGGTGTCGTGGAGCGTGGCGGGTACCGGGGACACGACGGTCCAGTCCCCGGGGTCCAACATCGCGCCGGCCATCCAGGGGGTGAGGACGTCGGCGGCCGACTCGGCGATGAAGACGGCCAGGTCGACCAAGGGGGCAAGCCCGGCCTCGGGGAGACGCTCGACGGTGAACGCGCCGTGGGGGTTGGGGGCCAGCCAGGCCAGCTGACCGGGACCGGGCTCCAGCAGGTCGGCGAGGCGGGCACGGGACAGGGCCGGCTCGAGCATGGTGCCCACGGGCAGCCACACCTGGCGCAGCAGGGGATGGGGACACAGGGCGGTGCCGGGGAGGTCGAGCACCACGGGGGTGTGACCGGGTCGGACGGCAAAGAGGAAGCGACCGTCGGGCAGCGCTGCGAAGGTGAGCCGCTGGAGGTCGGTCTCGGGCAGGGTGGCCAGCAGGCGCTCGGCGTGCACCTGGCCTCTGGGGACCAGCCAGGCGGTGGGGATGGTGCGGCGTGGGGCCGACCGCAGGCGCAAGGGGATGTGGAGCGGGGGAGGGTCGGGGAGCGCGGTCAGGCTGCGCAGCTCGCCGGGGAGGTCGAGGACGGCGTGGGCGAGAACGTCGGTCCAGCCCTCGTTGGGAAGCACGGCCCATGCGCCTTCGCGGCGGAGGAGGAGGCTGCCGTCGCGGGGCGCGGCCACACGGGTGAACACCGGGTGTGTCCAGCCGACGGGAGCCCAGAAGCCGGGTGCGGGCTGGCGGAAGGCGCGTCCGTGGTCGGCGTGGCCCGAGACGGTGAAGAAGCTGGCGCCCACGGCTCGGAGGAAGGTGGAAGAGGGGGTTCGCAGCAGGTGGAGCTCGGTGCAGCCCAGGCGCACCAGCTCGCCGGCCAGGACAGGCCAGTCGGGGTCAGCCACCTCGAACAGCACAGCACCGAGGGGGTCGGGCACGGGCTCTTGGACCATGGGGACGGCGCGGGCGAGCCAGGCGGGAGCGGAGGGGTCGGGCCAGGCGGTCCAGCCCTCGGCTCCGCGCTCCCAGCGGCCGGGCGTGCGCCACCACCCTTCCCGGTCGAGGAGAAGGGTGAGGGTTGCGGCATCGGGGGCCCGCACCTTCACTGGCGTTCCTCGTCGGCCTGGCGCTCGGGCCTTGGGGCTTCGGCGACCGGCTCGGCAGAGATGCCCACGGTGACACGTTCGACCGCGCGTCCGTCCAGGCCGTCTTCGAGCACCTGCTCCACCAGGGCGCGGTGGTCGTCCTCGTGCTCGAAGGGCAGTGCGTCGGGGTCGGAGACGTACTTCACCACCAGCTGCCGCTCCCCGGTCTCGGGGTCGGTGTGCAGGCGCAGGATGGCTTCAGGCATGGGGGGCCTCGGGGGTGGGGAGCAGCGGCGCGAGGGCGGTGCGGTCGATGGCGCCGCGCTCCAGCAGCAGCTCGGTGAGCTGGAGCACGGCATCGCGGTGGGTGTGAAGTGTGGAGATGGCCTGCTGGCGGGCGTCTTCGAGGCGCTTGGTGATGGCGGCTTCGATGCGGGGGTCGTCCACATCCGTCCACCGGCGCACCGGAAGGTCGTCGAGGAAGCCGAGCTCGGTGACGCATGACCGGGCGATGGCCTCGGCCCGGGCGAGGTCACCCACAGCACCCGCGCTGACGTCGCCCAGCAGCATCCGCTCCGCTTCCTGGCCGCCGTACAACACCACGAGCGCTGCTTCGAGCTCGGCGCGGGTCTGGACGTGGCGGCGGGTGGGCTCGGCGTAGCGCACGAAGCCCAGAGCGCCGGGCAGGTCGCCTTCGATGGAGATGCGGTCGACGGGCGGGAGGTGTGGACTGAGCATGGCGAGCACAGCGTGGCCGGCTTCGTGGATGGCGACGGTGCGGCGCTCCGACGGTGTGAGGTGCGGACGCTCGGTGTGGCGGTCGAGGGCGGCCTGGACATCATCGGGTGTGGTGGGGTCGTGGCGACCCGCGCGAAGGCGAGACCGACCGATGGCGCGGCACAGGGCCTCGAGGTGGTCGCCCGACCAGGCCCGACCGTCTTCCAGAGGCACGCCAGACCGGCGCACAGCGCGTTCCAGAGCCGCGGAGGTCATCTGCAGGCCCAGGCGGCGGTCGTGGACCGAGAGGATGGCGCGGCGGTCGTCGGCGTTGGGGTACGGAATGGCCAGGTGGAACTCGAAGCGACCGGGCCGAAGGAGGGCGGGGTCGAGGGACTCGACGAGGTTGGTGGTGCCGATGACGAACACCAGCTCGTCGGAGCGGAAGCCGTCGAGCTCGGTGAGCAGCTGGTTGACCATCGAGTGCTGGGCGCCGCTGGTGGCCTCGGCCCCGCGGGTGGTTGCGAAGCTGTCGAGTTCGTCGAAGACGACCACACACGGGGCACTCTGGCGGGCACGCACGAACACGCGCCGCAGGTTGGCTTCGCTCTCGCCCACCCACTTGGACTTGAGCTCGGGGCCGCTCACGATGATGAAGGCGGCGCCCAGGGCGGTGGCCATGGCCTTGGCGAAGAGGGTCTTGCCGGTGCCGGGTGGGCCCCAGAAGATCATGCCCTTGGGCACCAGCGCTTCGATGTGGGCGATGGTGGTGGGGTCGGTGGCGGCGCTGTGGGCGGCGAGGAGGTCGAGGATTTCCTCTTGCAGCTGCTTCTTGACGGCCCCGTAGCCGCCGATGTGGGCGTGGAGGTCGACGTCGGGGAGGGACACATCGCCGGTGAGCGTGCGGGAGCGGAGCCAGGTCCAGGCGGGGGTGGGGTCGGCCGGGAAGTCCTCGCCATCGAGCGCACCCAGCAGGCGGCGAAGTGCCACGGCGTGCAGGCCCGAGACGGCCTTGTACAGCTGGTAGACGGGCAGGTGGCCCTCGGGATGGAGCTTGCGGGCTTCCCGCTGCAGCACGAGGTGGGCCAGGCGGTGGCGCGGGGTGCCCACGACCTGGACGTGCACGGGGAAGAGGTCGCGGGCCACCTCGGGGAGCGCGAGGCTCAGGTCGGCGAAGCCCAGCCACACGATGGTGGGGTTTTCGTAGAGCAGGGCGACGACCTCGCGGGCTTCGCCGGACAGCCCGCCGGTGGCGCTCGACAGGAGGAGGTCGAGGTGGGGCAGCACGATGACCTGTCGGCGCACAGACCCTCGGACGGCGTCGCGGAGGTGGGCGAGCATCAGCGACAACATGCCGACAGGTGGGTCGCCTTCGCGGGGACGACCGTCGAGGTAGACCGCCGACAGCCCCCGGGCCTTCAGGCGGTTGCGCAGGCAGCGGTAGAGGAACGGGGTGAGCCCCTTGTCGCACGACACCAGCACGGGAAGGCCCACCCCCAGGGCCTGGTCGACCTCTGCGAGGGCATCGGGGTAGGCGGCGTCGACCGCATCGAAGGGCGACAGGGCGGTGGGAAGCTGGTCGGCCGGGACGAGGAGGCGGCTCACAGGCGCACCCGGACGGTGACGGCGCCGGTCTCGGGGTCTTCGGTGGACTCGACCACCTGGCCCATCTGCGCGGCCTTTTCGTGGAGAGCACGCACGTGGGCTCTGTTGGTGATGCGGTCGAGCTCGGGCTTGAGCTCCACGAGTGCCTGTTCGAGGCGCCGGGTGAGGGCCTGGCGGCGGCGGGTGCGCTCGGCATCGATCTGTTGGTCGAGCGAGGCCCGCAGCTCGGCCCGAATGCGGTCTTCGGCGCCCTCCAGCACCTCTTCTTCGACCCGCGCTTCCAGCTCCCCCTCGACCTCGATGGTGTCGGTCTCCACGGCCCGCACCGACAGCTGGCCGGCCTTCAGGTCGACGGACACCTCGATGCCATCGGTGGTGCGGGTGGCGTGGTCGCCGTCGAGCACGAAGCCCGCGCGCACCAGCTCTTCCGCGAGCAACGCGACCATACGCTCCCGGGGCAGGACGTCGAGGAGCTGCACGCTGGCGACGATGCCGTCGGAGACCTCGATGTGGCGGGTCAGGGACTCGGCCACCCGGATGCGGTAGGCGCGGGACATGGAGGCTCCGAGGGCTGGGAAAGGCTGGTGAGGGCTTGGAGGGTGGTGCGAAAGCGAGGCAGGCAGGCGGCGAGTGGCGCGAACTGTTCGAGGCGTTGCTGCGCGCGGTCGTAGTGGTCGTCGAAGAACGCGACCCGCCGCCAGCGGGCGAGGTGGGTGTCGAGGGAGACGAGGGCGGCCAGCAGCGCAACCGCGTGCCTTCGGGTGGCGAAGACGACCTCCATGGGGGCATCTTCGCCGCAATGGGGCGGCACGTGGGCGCTGGCGGACCGGGGGTGCAAGGCCTGTGCGACCGGCACGAGAAAGCCCGCGAGGTCGAGGCGGTGGTGCGTGTGCAGCGTGGCGAGGAGGGCGTGGAGGACGCTGTGTTGGAGGACCCCGAGGGCACGCCAGCGGGCGGCGGTGGGGCTGGCGAGCTTTTCTTCTTCGACGGCGAGCCAGGTGCGGGCGAGCTCGGGCTGCGCAGCGGCCAGCCAAGGGAACAGGCCGGGGGTGAAGGTGAGCGCGGGCGGAGGGGCCTGCAGGTGGTGGCCGACACGGAGCCACACGAGCGGATGGGCGACCAGATGGGCGGGCCACGGGAGGTGGCGCAGGCCGGCGCGTGCGAGGGCGCGGATGGCCATGGACACGAACCAGGCATCGGCGGGGGTGCAGGGCCGGGGCTGGAGCGGGGCGACGGGGGTGCCCGGTGCGTGCTGGAGAATCCACCGCAGGATGTGGGTGGAGGCGACGGTGAACTGGAGCGGCGGCAGCGGGCGGTCCCACAGGCGCTGGCCCTGGTGGCGGGCCCAGCCTCCAGCGCGGATGAGGTCGAGGGCGACACCGCGGGCGAGGAGCTGCTGGAGCGCAGCGATGCCGTCGGGGCTGAGGCCGGTGGGGCCCGTGTGTGGCTGGTGCAGCAGCGGGTGCACGCCGATGGCGCCGCGGTGGCCCGTGATGAAGGCCGCCAGCGTGAGGAGGTTGGCTTCGTGGTGGCCGACGGTGCTCATGTGGGCCACCCCACGATGGTGAGCTCACCGGCGTCCAGGCGGAGCTCCACCTCGCGGGGGGCGGTCCAGGTGGGGTCGGTGGGGCGGTAGCGGGCGGTGAGGAAGTGCATGCGCTGGTTGGTGGAGCCCACCCAGCGGCGGGTGGGGTCGGGCCGCTGGTGGTCGTAGGGACCGTCGACCAGGACATCGACGTGGGCGAGCCATGCTTCGGGGAGGTCTTCGCGGACCATCCCGGTGAACAGCCACACGGAGAGGCCCCGGGACCGGGCCGCTCGGCTCAGCGCGACCACGGCGTGGGGCTGCTCCAGGGGCTCGCCGCCGAGGAGGGTGATGCCTTCGCACCCTTCGGCCAGCGACAGCAGCGCTTCCACCGACAGGTCGCGTCCGCCACGCGCAGAGAACAGCTCGGGGTTGCAGCACCCCTTGCAGCGGATGGTGCACCCCTGAACCCAGATGGCCAGGCGCAGGCCCGGGCCTTCGACACGAGTGCGGACGGTGTGGGCCACGCGCATGCCAGCACCGTAGCAAGACCTACGGATGCCGGCTCAACGAAACCGCGCCACGGCCTCCCCGTTGGCGCCGAGGATGGCCTCGTGGTGGCTGTTGTAGTGCTCGACGATGTGGTGGCGGGCCCGGTCGACCACGCGGGTGATGTCGTCGGCCATCTTCGCCTGCAGGAAGGCGGCGACCAGGCGGTCCGGGATGCCACCGCCGGTGTCGGTGACCACGGCGTAGAGGTAGAGGCTGTCGCCGTCTCCCAGGTCGAGGAAGTCCTTCGCTCCCTCGTTCACGGGGGTCTCGATGGCTGCGTCGAACAGGGCGGTGGTCACGCCGTCGACACCCCCTGCAGTCACCACACGGCGGGCGTCGGCCATGGCGGCGGTGTCGAGCGCCCAGGGGTGCTCCCACATCGTGTTCTCGGACTGGTGGGCGAGCCCCGTGTTGTCCCAGACCCGGACCACCCAGTGGCGGTCGGCGAAGGGCGCCGGGATGTCGGCCCACTGGTACCAGACGCTCTCGTGGTCGGCCTCGTGCAGCGGTGCCTCCACGCCACTCGACGACCGGAAGTGGGGGTCGAGCGCCGCCACCCACACCTGTTCTTTGGGGAGCCCGGTGCGGGCCACGCCCATCACCACGTACCGACCATCGGGGCGCCGGCGCACCATCGAGACCACCTCGCCCGCGGCCAGGTCAGCCAGGTCGGCATCGGTGGGCATCGGGACCGGATGTTGGGCGACGGCGTTGAAGCGACGGAGCGTGTGTTGGATGTGGGCGGCTGTGGCCTGCGTGTGGACGGAAGCCCCGGCGCTGGCGGAAGCGACGATGAGTGCGAGGGTGGGGGTCATGGAGGCTCCTGCCGGCCCCCACGGAAGACGGCCCGGGAGTGCGCCACCTGAAGGAGCGTGTGCGCCGCTGTCGTGCGCCCGGGAGGAGGCCCTCGGGAGGAGCGTTTGGCGCCATTGTGGTCGGCTGGGGCGTCGGTCGTAGTAGGGTGCGGGTCCCGACTGATTTCCGAGGTGTTGCGATGTCGTCCAAGCTTGCCATTACCGTCGATGGTCTCCAGTTCAAGAACCCCTTCATCATCGGCAGTGGCCCGCCGTCCACGAACGCGAAGATCATCAACAAGGCCTTCGCAGCCGGCTGGGGAGGCGTGGTGGCCAAGACCACCGCGCTCACCGACACCGAAGTGGTCAACGTGCAGCCGCGGTACGGCAAGCTGCGGTCGAAGAGCCGCGACAACGTGGGCTTCCAGAACATCGAGCTCATCTCCGACGCCCCCTTCGAGACCTGGGAGAACTGGTTCAAGGAGGTCAAGGACACCCACCCCGAGGGCATCCTCATCGGCTCCATCATGGAGAGCTACGTGAAGGGTCGCTGGCAGGAGGTGGCGGCACGCTGCGTGGAAGCCGGCTGCGACGCCCTCGAGCTCAACTTCTCCTGCCCGCACGGCCACCCCGAGACCGGCATGGGCGCCGCCATGGGCCAGGACCCCGCCCAGGTGCGCGAAGTCACGGGCTGGGTGGCCGAAGCCGTGGACGTTCCGGTGTGGGCCAAGATGACGCCCAACATCACCGACATCACCGCACCCGCACGGGCGGCCCAGGAAGGTGGGGCGGCCGGCGTGAGCGCCATCAACACCATCTTGTCTTGCATTGGCATCAACCTGAAGACCCTCCGCCCCCTCCCCACCGTGGAAGGGCACTCCACCTTCGGCGGCTACTCGTACCTGGCGGTCAAGCCCATCGCGCTGCGCATGGTGGCCCAGATTGCCGGCTCCATCGAAGGCCTGTCGGTCTCGGGCATCGGCGGCGTCACCAACTCCACCGACGCCATCGAGCACATGCTGGTGGGCGCGAGCACCGTGCAGAGCTGCACCGGCCCGATGCTGCAGGGCATGGGCATGGTGACCGAGCTGTGCGAAGGCGTCGAGGCCTTCATCGAACAGCACGGCTTCGACTCCGTGGCCGACATCGTGGGCAAGTCGCTGCCCTACTTCACCACGCACCACCACCTGGTCGAGATGCAGCAGGAGAAGCGCCGTCGCCGTGAAGCCGAGAAGCGCTTCCGCGACTCCCAGTGGGGCGAGGGCGACTTCACGCGCGAGACCGCCAAGCTGGTCAGCAACGAGTAGGACCGCCCCCGGTGGGCCGCCGGCGGCACAGTCACCCTCGGCTGGCCCACCCAACCCAACAAAGAACGGCCTGGATCAGGTGGCGGGCAGGCTGTGGGTTGTCGATGGAGACACGGGCTCGAAGCAAGAGGTGCAGCCGGGAGCCCCATCCCCCGGCGCCTCCACGGAGCCCTCATGTCCGAAGACGTCCGCCCCATCGAAACCCTCCGCGATGAGCTCAAGCTCCAGGCATGGCTGGCCCGCGCCGAGTTCCGCAACCCATCGCTGCGACAGGAGGCCTTCGGGCTGGCACAGGTCCGCGACGAGCTGCGGGTCCAGCTGCACCTGGGCAAGATGGAGGCCCGCGATGAATTCGACGCCCTCGAAGCGCGCTGGCTCGACCTCAAGAACCGTGTGAACACCGCCACCGAGCCCGTGGTGGATGATGTGCGCGCCCTGCTGAAGGACATCCGCGAGGGCTACCGCATCATCCGCGGGGACTGAAGACCTCGACCGGTTCGCCCACACCCTTCACGGTGTGGGCGCCGCGTGTCTGCCATGCGCCGCCGTCGCGACGGACGAATTCGTGCGTGGCGAGCACCGACTCGCCGAGTGCGCCACACAAGCCCTCCACGCGGGCGGCCAGGTTGACGGCCGGCCCGATGACCGTGAAGTCGAGGCGTGCCGGGGCGCCGATGTTGCCGTAGCTGACGTCGCCGAAGTGGAGGCCCACCCCGATGTCGATGCCGGCCAGGCCGCGGTCGGCGCGTTCTTGCCGAAGTGCGGCGAGGCGCTGGTGGAGGTCGGCGGCGGCTGCGCGTGCGGCTCGACAGGCGTCGACGCCGTGGGGGTCGGAGTCGTGTTGGGGGAAGACCGCGAGCAGTCCGTCGCCCATGAACTTCAGGACCTCGCCTCCCCGCGCATCGAGGCAGCCCACCACCACCTCGAAGCTGTCGTTGAGCAGCTCGAGCAGGGCATCGCGCTCGAGGATGGTGGACAGGTGCGTGAAGCCACGTACATCGGAGAACCAGACGACCGCGCGCTGGGTGGTGCCGTCGCCCCGCTTGACCGCGCCCTGGTGGACCCGCAGGCCCGCATCCCGTCCGAGGTAGGTGCGCAGGAGCACGCCGGTGACGAGATCGGCGGCCAGGGGCTCCATCACCGCGCACAAGGCGGGCATCACGGCCTGAAACAGCGCGATGTGGGCGGATGAGAAGCCGCTGGGACTGCGGGTGGCCCAGGTGACTCCGCCGGCCCACTTGCCCCGGATGTCGATGGACAAGCCGAAGAGGTCGGTGTAGCCGCGGCTGTCGAAGAGCGCCGCCGAGTCGTCGGGGATGTCGGGGCTGGCGGATGTGAGCCGCACAAACGGCGCCCCCAGCTCGAGGCGCCTCGCGAGGGTGTCGCCTTGGCGGAGCTTCGCGAAGAGGACGTACGACAGCTGGCGATGGAAGACGGGCTGGTCGACCTCCCAGATCCACAGCCACGCAGCGGCCTGCGGATGGAGCACCCGGGTGCCGGCCCAGATCCGGTCGACGGGGGCCAGGGTGCGGACCTCACGGGCGAAGCCATCGAGGAGGTCTTCCATCGAGGCCGCCACCCGCCCTCGGGTGAGGAGCCAGTGGTGCAGGCGAATGGCGTCGGGCGTCATGGGAACGGGCGTAACCGGGGAGCGCGGCCCATCCGGGAGGGAGACCGCGAGAGGGACCGGAGCCGGCGGCGCAGCCGGTCCACGCAGTGGACGGAGCCCCCAGCGGGAAGACCCGGAACGGGGCTGGACGCGGTGAGGGGGCGACCCGGCGGAAGGGCCCGACCCCGAAGGGGGCTCGCCCGGATTCAACAGCTCGGGACGCCCCGCCCACATCCGCGTGCAGGTCCGGGGGCCTGCTGCCGAGGAGCGGTGACACTGGAGGCTGCGATGATGTGGATGGCGATGGTGGCTCTGGCCGGGGCCCCTGCCCTTGCGGGCTCGACGGCCACGTTTCCGGCGGACTGGCGTGGCTGGCCGCTGGTGAAGGAGACGGCGATTCCGGGGCGGGACACGCCGATTCCCGACGGGCTGCCGCCGCTGTTCGTGGACACCATCAAGACCTACAACTGGATCAACGACGGAAAGGGCTCTCAGCTGCGCATCTACGTGAACCCGGCGAAGCTCGACGCCTACCGCAGCCATGGGCCGTATGCGGATGGGCCCACCGCCGTTGCGGTGTACGCCGACGTGGGCATCGTGTTCGTGACGGAGCACCTGCTGGGCGAGCCGCTGTACGGCACGTTCGACCTCACCGGCCGCGACATCTCGGCCACCCATCCATCGCTGAGCACCGACGTGTGCGCCCGCTGCCACGTGGGCTACGCCGAGACATGCAAGAGCGGCACCTGTGCGGTGCCTGCCGACCCCCTGCCGAGCCCGCCAAAGGCACCGCCCACGAAATGAGATTCGGAATCCGGTCCTCGCTCGCCCTCTGGGCGGTGCTCATCGTAGCGTCCCAGGGCCTGGGGCTCGGTGTGGTGTGGTTTGCGGCCGACTACAACGCCCGCATCGAGCAAGCGGCGATGGACGGACAGGCGCGGGCGGCGGGCATCACGATGCTGGCCCGGCGCAGCATCCGGGGGGCCAACTATGCCAACCTGGGCGACGCCGAGTCGCGGCGGCTGATCGAGGAGGCGGAGGGGCTGGTGTCGTTTCGGGCGACGGGCCAGACCTCTGGCGGGCAGGCCTTCGAGGCACTGTACGACCGCTCGCCCGGGGTGGTGGTGCGGGGGGCGTACCCGCCGGGGATGGCGGCGACGGTCGCGGACAAGCTGAACCGCGTGGAAGACGCCCTGGAGGCCCATCCCGACGACTCCAAGTACCTGCGCCTGCGGGCCGACCTGGCCGCCACGCAGGCCGACATCCAGCGCACAGCCAGCCACGCCGACCGCATCCGGGCCCAACATCCGGCGATGGTGGGCGAGACCTACCGCCTCGACGGAACCACGGGCCTGCTCCACGTGCGGGTGCCCGCACCGGAAGGGGAGCTGCACTACGTCTTCGAGATGCCCCACCTGAGCAGCCTGGGCGTGTTGGTGGCGGGCCGTGTGCTGCCGGCGGTGCTGGTGTCTCTGGCGGTGGCGCTGGGGCTCGCGCTGGTGGGGGCACGGCGGCTGACGGGGCCTGTGGTGTCGTTGTCGTCGGCACTCTCGGCCGATGTGCTCACCCGCACCGACCACGCTCTGCCCGGCCTGGACCGCACCGATGAGCTGGGGGTGCTGGCGCGTCGCTTCGCCTGGCTGCTCGACACGAACCGCACGCTCATCGCAGGCCTCGAAGAACGCAACCGCACGGTGGAGGCGGCCAATGCGGCCAAGAGTCGGTTCCTGGCGACGATGAGCCACGAGATCCGGACCCCCATGAACGGGGTGCTGGGGATGGTGCAGCTCGCGCTCCAGGACGAGCTGACGGAAGCGGCCCGCCCCCAGCTGGAGATTGTGCGGTCGTCCGGGCAGGTGATGCTGCAGCTGCTCAACGACATCCTCGACATATCGAAGCTCGAAGCGGGGATGGTGACGCTCGACATCCAGCCCACGCTGGTGGAGCGGGCGATGCACAACGCGGTGGAGCTGTTCGACGGACGGGCCACGGAGAAGGGCCTGTCGCTGACCGTCAGCCGCCACGATGACGTACCTGTGGCCGTTCTGGCCGACCCCACCCGCCTCGAGCAGGTGCTGCTCAACCTGGTGGGCAATGCGGTGAAGTTCACCGAGGCGGGCCATGTGGCGGTGGGGGTGGAGCCTGCTTCGGGGCATCCGGGGGAGTGGCGGTTCACGGTGACCGACACAGGCCCGGGCGTGCCGCTCGACCGCCAAGAGACCCTCTTCCAGCGCTTTGTGCAGGCCGACGACACCATCACCCGGCGGTATGGCGGCACGGGCCTGGGCCTGGCCATCTGCAAGGAGCTGGTGGAGACGGTGATGGGCGGCCGCATCGGGGTGGAGAGCGGTCCGGACGGCGGGGCCACCTTCTGGTTCGAGGTGGCTCTGGAGCCTTGCGAGGAACCGTCGGAAGACATGGACCCGGGCGAAGCCACCGGCTGGAGCCGGGCGCCTCGGGTGCTGGTGGCCGAAGACAACCCGGTCAACCAGCTCGTGACCCGCGCGATGCTGGAGCGCATCGGGGCGGATGTGGTGGTGGTCGACGACGGCACACAGGCCCTCGACGCAGCACTGGAGCGCAAGTGGGACCTGCTCGTGCTGGACTGGATGATGCCCGGGTACGACGGACTGGCAGTGGCGCGGGCGGTGCGGGCGTCGGCCGGGCCCAACCACCGGGCGCCCATCATCGCGCTCACGGCAAACGATGCCCGGGGGCATGAGGAACGGGCCATCCAAGCGGGCTTCGACGCCTACCTGCCCAAGCCGGTCGACCTGGACGACCTGCGGGCGGCGGTGGTGCGGCTGGTGCGACTTCCGGCCGAGAAACCGGTGGTGAAGGGGTAGCTCGGCACGCGTGTGCACGGGGGCACGCCGATGTGCACCCACGCGCAGCGGTGTGGACGGGTCCGCATACTTGGTACACATCCGGACATTGGTCTCAGGGTGGGCTGGCGTCGACCGAACACACGGCACCCAACCACCCGGGTTGGCGGGACACGCCGGGGGCAGGAACCGACCATGGCCGACGCATTCACCGTAGACATCCAGGCACCCGCGGAGGTGGCCTGGCAGATCCTCACCGACCTCCCTCGCTACCCGGAGTGGAACCCGCTGATTCCACGGGCGGTGGGTCGGCTGGAGCCCGGCCAGGACCTCGAGTTCACCGCACGGGTGGGTCGATGGGTGCGCACGCAGCGGCAGACGGTCTACGAGGTGGTGGAGAACCGCAAGCTGGTGTGGAGTGGGGCGGAAGAGACGCCGCTCGGAGAGCTGGTGCGTGGGGTGCGCACCCAGACCCTCACACCGCTGGGCCCCGACCGCTGCCGCTACACGAGCACGGAGGTGTTCACCGGACCGGCCGCGGGACTGACGCGGCGACTGTACGGAGACACCCTCCACGCGGGCATTCGCGCGATGGGCGAGGCCCTGCGGGACCGGGCCGAGGCGCAGGTGGGCGTGGAGCCGCGATCGCGTCCGCCCATCCACCTTCCGGCCGACGATGCGCGCACCCGCCTGCCCCACCGACCCGGCTGGTATGCGGCACTGCCCGGCGACCAGCTGGCTCCCGGGACCGCCAAGGCCGTGCAGCTGGCCGGCCGCGACCTCCTGGTGTGGCGAACCCGCGGTGGACGCGTGGGGGCGGCGCGAAACGTGTGCGGACACCTGGCCGCGCGGCTGTCTCCTCGGGCGCGTGTGGACGGAGAGCTGCTCGTGTGTGGGCACCACGGCGCACATTTCGCGGCGACCGGGGCAGCCTGCGACCACGCGGTCCGCAGCCTCCAGGCCGTGCCGGTGCGCGACGTGGGACCGGTGGTGATGGTGTGGCACCACCCCGAAGATGCCGCGCCATCGTTTTCGCTCCCCGACATGGGGGACCCCTCCTTCGGTGCCTACAGCTGGCAGTCCTTCGACCTGCCCATCCACCCCCAGCACGTGATGCAGGACCTCGCCGACGTGGCGCACTTCCGGTCGGTGCACGGATATCGGTCGGTGGAGACCCTGCAGCCCCTCCAGGCACGCGGGCCGGTGCTCACGTTCGCAGCCGAAGCCGGCTGGGACCCGGGCCATCCGCGCCTGCCTTCGGTGCCTGTGCGCTTTCGGTGCGCGGCCCACGGCGTGGGCTTCCAGGTGACCGAGGTGCGCGGCCCGGGCGGCCTCACGATGAGCCGACACCTGGTGCTGCCGAGCCCGATGGACGACCACACCACCCGTCTCTGGCTGGGGGTGGCCACGCGGGTGTCTCCCCGCATCCACGCGCGCCTGGGGCCGGCCACGCGCCTGTTCCGGGCCGCGGTGCAGGCGGGCGTGCACCGTGCCTTCCGTCGGGACGTGCTGCGGGATGCCAGCCTGTGGACAGCACGCGTGCACCTCGGCGCCGACGCTCCCCCCGCCGACCCCGCCCACCAGGCCTTCGTGCGCTGGGCCGAGCAGTTCACCGTGGCCCCCGAAGCCGGTCGGGCGGAGCGTGCCGCATGAACGCGCCCGCCCCCCAGCTCTCCCGCAGTGCGGCCCACGCGCTGTCCACCGACCTCTATGGCTGGTTCTGCGTGGGCTTTTCGGCCGACCTGGGCCCCGGCGATGTGCAGCCGGTCACGTTCTTCGGGCGAGAGACCGTGCTGTTTCGGACGGCCTCGGGCGCCCCGGCGATGGTGAGCGCCCACTGCCCCCACCTGGGTGCCCACCTGGGCTACGGCGGACGGGTGGTGGGCGAGCACATCGTGTGTCCGTTCCACAAATTCGAGTTCGACGCCCGAGGACGCTGCGCCGGCACCGCCTGCAGCAGCAAGCCGCCCCACCAGAGCGACCTGCAGCCCTTCATCTTGGTGGAGCGCGGCGGGATGCTGCTCACCTGGCACGACCCCCTCGGCCGGTCGCCGCTGTTCGACCTCCCCAGCTGGGAGCTGGACCACCACACCCCACTGCGCGGTGTGTCCACCACGGTGGCCTCACACCCCCAAGAGACCAGCGAAAACAGCGTCGACTTCAGCCACTTCACCCACATCCACAACTACCGCGACGTGCGCATCCACCGGCCGATTGCCGTCGACGGGCCCCACCTCACCACCACCTACCGGATGCAGCGGCCCACGCCGGGCCTCGAGCGCCTGCGCCTGCCTGCCGAGTTCGAGGTGCACGTGTGGGGGCTCGGGCTGTCCATCGTGCACATCCGCACCGGTCCGCTGCGGGCGCGGCTGTTCATCCTGTCCACCCCTTCGGAGCCCGGTCGGGTGACGCTGCGGGCCGCCACCCAGGTGCGCTTGGGTGCCCACCGTGGTGGTTCTCGGGTGGCGCGGATGCTGGGCGACCTGGTGAACCGCTTTGTGCTCGACGGGGTGCACCACGACGTGGAGCAGGACCGCGACATGTGGGAGCACAAGCGCTTCGAGCCCCGGCCCCGGGTGGTGGCGGGCGACGGTCCCATCGGTCGCTACCGCCAGTACGTGCGCCAGTTCTACGTGTAGGGAGCTCGAGATGGTGCAACCCACCCGACACTTCGGCCTCGACGCCCGCAGGGTCCGCCGTCACTCTGTGGCCAACAGCCGCGGCCTGGTGTTCTTCTGCCACGGCTTCGGCCTGTACGCCGACAAATTCGCCCTGCTGTTCGACCAGCTCAACGCTCTGGGCTGGGACGTGGTCACCTTCGACGCCCTCGGCCACGGCGCCGGCTGCGACCTGGAGCTGAAGCTCGAACACATCGACCTGATCGCCGAAGAGGCGCAGCGGGTGTACGACCGCTTCGCCGCCGAGCGCCCCATCCTGCTGGGCGTGGGCACCTTCGGCGGCTTCACCATGCGGCGCATCATCGAGGCGGCCAAGGGCAGCGCATGGGTGCCGCCCGCCGTCTTCTACTCGGTGGAGTATGTGCGGGTGCCCGGGCCGGTGCTTCGGAATGTGCAGGACGACCGCCTGCTGCGCTTCCTCGACCGCTTCAAGGCCAGCTACGACTACCGCGAGCTCACCAGCGATGGGGCCGACAACGAGCGCTTCATGGCCGAAGACCCCCAAGCCTGGTGGCACTTCAGCACCGGCCTGGCCCTGCGGATGGCCTACGAGACCAACCGGTTCTTCGACCTCCCGTACAGCGACGACTCCCCGCACGCCTTCATCATCGGCACGGCCGACACCATCAACTACATCGCCCCGTTCGACCGCATCGGGTCGCGCCAGCCCGACTTTCGGCTGTGGAAGGTGGACGGCGGCAGGCTCCACATGCACCGCGACCGTCCCGAGGTGCAGGCGCGGTTTGTGCGGGCGCTGGAGGCGGCCCTCGACTTCGTGACCGACCAGGCAGGACCGACAGGAACCACCGCAGCGACCCCATCCGCCGACCTGCCCGCTCCCCCGGAGGTGGGTGGGCTCGGGACCCGGGGTCAGGCCCGCCTGCTCCGCCGGCTGATGGTCGACCCCATCGGCCTGGTGGAGTCCCTGAAGCGGGCACACGGCGACCTCTTCACGGTGCGCATCCCCTTCGACATCACCCCACCCTTCACCTTTCTCACCACACGGGAGGGGTACAACACGGTGCTGTCGCTCGACCCCGAGGTGGGCCGCAACGGTCCCATCATCGACCGGGTCCCCGCCCTCGCCAGGTGGTCGCCCCGCAGCGACCCCGGCCCCGAGCACCTCCAGGCGCTCTTGATGAATGGCCGACGGTTCATGGGGTCGCACCTGCGCAAGCGCCCACCTGCCGAGCTGGAAGCGGCCGTGCGGTCTCGGGTGCGCCACCACATCCGCAGCTGGACCGGCACCATCGACCTCGCCGACGCCCTGGTGCACGTCATCCACGACACCTCGGCCCGGCTCGTGCTGGGCGACGCGCTCTTCGAAGCCATGGGACCGTCCACTCTGGCCGAGGTGCGCACCATCGTGAATGCCGTGGACGCCAAGCGCGCTGCCAGCGCCCTCACCCCCGCTGGACGCCTGCTCCCCGAAGCCCGCGCCACCCGCACCCTCTGCCGTCGCCTGCTGGCGCTCGCCCACAGCCCCGACGCCGACCGCTACCCCTTCGTGCAGCACCTGCGCGCGCAGTCCCCTGGCCTTCCGGCCGAAGACCTCTCCTGGATGCTGTTCTTCGCGCTCTGGAACGCCACCATCTACATGGGCACCTACGGCACGTGGGCGATGCTCGACCTGCTGGACCACCCCGACGCCATGGCAGCCGTGGCCGACGCCGACGCCCCCCATCGCACCGACCGCCTGGTGGGCGGCATCATCGAGACGATGCGCAAGAACCCCATCTCCTGGCAGCTCCGGGCCCTGTCCCGACCGGTGGAGGTGACCTGCGACGGCCAGCGCTATCGGGTCCCGGCCGGCCACTTCCTGAGCGTGTACTCGCACGGCCTCAACCGCGACCCCGAGGTGTACCCCGAGCCCCTGCGCTGGCGACCCGAGCGCTACCTCGACGGCGCCCGCCAGCCGCTGCTGTTCGGCACAGGCGCCTTCGCGTGCGTGGCACAGTTCTTCGTGAAGCGCGTGCTGTCCACCATCCACGCCGAGCTGCTCGACCGCCTCGACCTCCGGCTCCAGGGCCCGCTTCCTCCCCGCATCAGCCGGGTGCACCTGCTGTACCCGAGCGAGCCGGTGATGGTGGAGGTTCGGCCGCGCACATGAGCCGGGCCTCGCGGGCGGTAGCATGCCGGTGGCAGGGAGAGTGATGGTGCGTGTGTGGCAGCTGGGAGCGGCCGGGTGGGGGCTGTGGGCGCTCCTGGTGGGCGCTGCGGACGCCGCGACAGGGTCGGTGGTACGCCCGGGGCTCGTGGCCGAGCAATGGACCGACGCCGACGGCCTTCCCGTCAACTACCCACGGGGGGTGGCGGTGGATGCGGTGGGCGAGGTGTGGGTGGCCACCCTCGATGGTCTGGTGCGCTTCGACGGCGCCACGATGGAGGTGCTGCGGCCGGGCCATCCCGAGGGTCCGCTGTCCACCCGGGTCAGCCAGATCGTGCGCCACCCCGTGGATCACGCGCTGTGGATTCCCTCCGGCCCGGCCCGTGTCCAGCGGCGTACCCGCACCTCGGTCGACGCCTTCAGCCCGGTGCCCGACGAAGCCATCGGCCCCATCGTGGCCTCCGAGCGGGCCTTGTGGTTCGCCACGGAACGGGCGCTGGTGGAGCTGGCCGACGCCCCGGTGGTGCACCCCCTCCCCGCCCACATCCGGGCCGAGTCCATCATCACCACGCCCGACGCCCACCTCCTCGTGCGCACCCGAGACGGCGCGGTGTACGTCCGCCCCACCCGCGGCGGCACCTGGCAGCAGGTGGCCGACGACCACACCCGGGGCCACTGGGTCCGCAACCCCCGCACCGGGGCAGCTGTTCTCAACGACACCCACGGCGCCTGGACCTGGTCGGTCACCGGAGGCTGGCGGCGCCTGCCGGGCGGACAGATGGCCGCGTTCCTGCCGGCCACCGCACCGCCCACACGGTCGGAGTGGGCCATCATCGACGGGGAATACCACCTGGCGGGCTCTCCCACGGGCATCCGCCACGCGTCGGGCCACACCCTCCTGGTCGATGGCGACACCACCTGGGTGCCCACGCCCGACCGCGGCTTGCTGCGCATCCGTCCCACAGCCCTGTCGGTGCTGCGGCCGCCGGAGGTGGACTCCGTCAACGTGCGGCGCCTGTGGTGGGAAGAGGCCCGCCAGACGGTGTGGGCGATGGGCACAGGCCATGGCTGGTGGCCGGTCCACACCCTGGCCGACGACATCGAGCCCCTCCCGGCCGCCCAGCCCGGGTGCACCGGAGATGTGGTCCGCTACTTCTCCACACGCGCGCGCGACCGCTGGCTGGCGTGCGAAGACCAGGTGCTCCGCCCCGAGACCGACGGCTACAGCCCGCACACCCCCGACGCCTTCTATCGCGCCAACGCCGTGTTTCACGACACCCGTGGCACCTGGCTGGCCAGCCTCCGGTCCACCGCGGTGGTGGGTGCCGATGGCCAGTGGCAGACCGTGCGTGACCAGACCGGCGCCCCCATCTCGGGCGTGGCGTCGTTCTTCGGACTGCCGGACGGACGGGTGGTGCTGGGCCGCGAGCATGCGGTGTGGGTGGTGGCGGCCGACCAGCCCGTGGCGCATCGCTTGTTCGAGAACCACGACACCTTCCGCGACATGCGCGCAGACGACAGCGGGCAGCGCCTGTGGGCGAGCACGGTGAGCGGGGGCCTGTGCGTGTGGCCTCTGCACCCGAACCAGCCACAGCCGCTCGTGGAGACCGAGGGGCGCTGCCTGGGCTACGAGGCCTTGGGAGGGCGCACCACCGTGCATTGGTCGCGGGAGGACGGCCGGGGCCGCACCTGGCTGTCGACCAACTCGGGCCTGGGGGTGGTGGACTCCGACCAGCTCGCAGCCTGGGCGGCTGGCGGCCCCGTTCCGTCGGTGTATTGGCTTGGTGAGCGCGACGGCATGGCCAACGATGAAGGCAACGGCTTCCTGTCGGAGGCGGTGGTGGTCACGCCGGACGGCCTGCTGTTCACGGCCACCCAAGATGGCGTGGTCAAGGTCGATCTCGATGCCTTCGAGCGCCCGACCCCACCCACCCTCTTCTGGCGGTCGGCCCGCATCGGCGCAGCGGGAGTGCCCACCACGGCCCCCATCACCCTCCCCGCCAACCACGACGCCCTCACGCTCCAGTGGGCCACCGCGGCGGTCCCGGGCGCCGACCAGGTGCGCTTTCGATACCGCCTCGGGCCCGACCGTCCCTGGTCTCCCGACCGCACCCATCGCACCCTGGAGCTGCCCACTCTGCCGCCTGGCGACCACACCGTCGAGGTCCAGGCCCACCTCGCCGGGACGTGGGGGCCATCCCTGACGCTGGCGGTCCACCGCACCCCGACTCTGCACGAACGCATCGGCCTAACCGGCCTGTTGGTGCTGGGCCTGGCGCTCGCGGGGCTCGGCTTCGCGGTGGTCCGCAGCCGTGTGTTGGGCCGCATCAACGCACGCCTCGAAGAGCAGGTGGCCGCCCAGACCCACCGCCTGGCCGAGCAGAACCGAAGCCTCGCGGTGGTCAACGAGACGCTCGCCGGTCGGAACGAAGCCCTGGCCCGCACCACCGCCGACCTCCGCGAGAAGAACCGTGAGGTGGAGCGGCAGGCCCGCCGCCTGGCCGAGCTCGACGAGCTGAAGCGCCAGCTCATCGCCAATGTGTCGCATGAGCTGCGCACGCCGCTGTCGCTCATCCTCGCGCCTCTGGGTGCTCTGGTGGACGAGGTGGACGCCGACTCACGGGCCGGACGGAACCTGCGGGTGGCGGTCGACAATGCCGAGCGCCTGGAGCAGCTCATCGGCCAGCTGTTCGACCTCACCCGCGCACGGGCTGGCGGCCTGGCCATCCGCGCCCGTCGGGTGGATGTGGGCGCTCTGCTGGACGACCTTCACGTGCGGTTCGCCATGGGCACCTCGGTGGACATCCAGCTCCTGCGCCCGCCCGAGCCGGTGTTCGTGTGGCTCGACCGCGACGCCATCGACAAGGTGGTGGGCAACCTGCTGGCCAACGCCGTGCGGCACACGCCCGACGGCGCGTCTGTGCACCTTCGGCTGGTGTGCATCGACGAGGGCGTGCGCATCGAGGTGGAAGACGCCGGCCCCGGAGTGCCCCCCGAGCTGCGGACCGCCGTGTTCGAGCGCTTCTTTCAGATCCCCACCGACGGCCACCACCGCGCGGGCGGGACCGGCCTGGGTCTGGCGCTGGCCCGCGAGCTGGTGGAGCTGCATGGCGGGGAGCTTGGCGTGGAGGACGGCGTGAACGGCGCCCTGTTCTGGTGCACGCTGCCCCCTGGTGTGGCCCACCTCGGCCCCGACGACATCGACGCGGAGACCTCCGAGCCCGCATCGGTGGCGCCCGCGACAGACGGGGCACGGGCCACGGTGTTGCTGGTCGAAGACCACGACCAGCTGCGGGCCTACCTGGCGGAGGTGCTGGGTGAGCGCTTCGAGGTCCGCACAGCCACGGACGGCGGGGCGGCGCTCGACGTGGCCCGGAAGACGCGGGTAGACGTGGTGGTGTCCGACGTGATGATGCCCCACATGGACGGCCATGCGCTGGTGCGTGCGCTCCGGTCACTGCCGGGGGGCGACCGCCTGCCCATCCTGTTCATCTCGGCGCGGGGTGCCCTGGAGGACCGCCTGGAAGGGCTCGAGCTGGCCGACGACTACCTGCCCAAGCCCTTTCACGCGCCCGAGCTGGTGGCCCGCGTGCAGACCCTGCTCCGCCGACCCGACTCTGCACCGGTCACCACGCCCGGGGTGCCTCCACTGGTGGAGCGGCTGCGGGCACGGGCGCTCCCCCGGCTGTCGGAGCGAGACTTCAACGTGGGCGCGCTGGCCAAGGCGATGGCGATGAGTCCGCGCACGCTCCAGGTGCGCATGCAGCAACACAACCTGCCCACCCCACGGGAGTGGCTGCGCGACCTGCGTCTGCAGGAAGCCCACGCGCAGCTGACGGCGGGCACCCCCACCACGGTGGCGGAAGTGGCGGCCGCAGTGGGCATGACCCGCACCTACTTCAGCCGGGTGTACCGGGCGCAGATGGGCCGGTCGCCCGGCGAGGTCCTCAGGAGCGCGCAGGGGTCCGGAGCAGGCTGAGAACGGCCTTGGCGTGGTCTTTGTCGGGGCCGTCGGGCAGGCGCGACACCAGGTGCACCAGCACGGGCTCGGCAAACCGACCCCCAGCCTCCTGCAGCGTGGCGGCCGCTTGAGTTGGACTGGGATGGGCGCGCAGAGTGGCTTGCATGGCGTCGGCACGCTCCGGGGTGACCAGCTCCAGCCGCCCGACCAGTGTACGAACGGACGACACGGGCGCGGGGTCGAGGTGCAGCGGGAGGCGGCTGTCGGTTTCGTCACGCGGGACCACCCAGATGACCCGCAGGCCAGGCTCGAACCAGTCGTCGTCCCAGGTGGCGAGCATGGCGTCGGCTTCATCGGCGAACAGACCGCTGTCCAGGAGCTCTTGACGGACGACAACGTGGGCGTCGTGCACCGTGTCGTCCAGCTCGGGGCGCACAACCATCCCGATGCGGTCGTGCGCCGAGACCCCCACCCGGTCGCCGTCCCGCTCGTACACGATGACACGCCCCATGGCGGCGCCCGACAGGTCGATGTGTCGGTCGTCGAGTCGGGCGGTCAGGGACAACATGAACGTGCCCACACCGCGATAGAACAGCAGCTGCTCCCATTCATTGCCGACCGGGTCACAGACCCGAACCGGTGCGCTGTCGACGGCTCGGGCTGGGTAGTAGTGGCTGTCCGAGCCATCGTGCGGAAGAGTGGGTTGGGCGAAGGGGTCGACCCGCACCGTGTCCCAGGAGATGCCACGCCCGCGGTCGGCGGCACGCGGGTACCACTCGGTCACCTGGCCCTCGGGAAAGTCCACCCGCACGTTGACCTCGACCACCTCGTTGGTGTGGAAGTACAGCACGGGCGTCTCCATCCGCACCGTGCCGGGCCGCCCCTTGTAGCGGTTGTCCAAGGTGCGGTAGCCACCGGACTTGTCGATGGTGTAGACGAAGTCCGGGAGGTCGCTTGGACCCGAGAGCGGCCGCCACTCGACGGCCTGGCCATCGGGACCGGCCACAGCGGTGAAGGTGCCCCACTCATGCACCACGTAGCCCTGCTTCGGGGCACGCGGAGACGCCCGGGCGGGGACACCACCGAAGGATTGGGCGAAGAAGAGCACAGACAGAGCACGCCAGAGCGTCCGAGACATGGACACCTCCAGTTGGGTTGGGTGTGGGGGGTGGGGTCAGTCGGGTCGCCACCAACCCACCGCCACCATGCGCTGTCGCAAAGCAGGGCTACGGGGGGTCCAGTCGGCGTGGAGGTAGGGGCGGACGGGGGGACCGTCGCGGTGCTGGTCGGTGAGCCAGGCTTCCAGGCGGGGAGCGATGGCTTCGGGGGCACGGGCCCAGGCCCAGAACACCGACACTTCGTCTTCGGGGCGGGCGAGGGCGAGCAGAGCGTCGGCGGCTGCGGCGGAGCGCTCGAGCTCGAAGCGGTCGAGCACCTCGGAGAGACCGTCAGGGGCGTCGTCTTGGAAGGGGATGCCCGGTCCACCGGGGACCCGGATGGGGGCGGTGGCGCCTTGGGGGACCACCACTTCTTCGCCCGACCGCACGAGCGCGACCGCGCCGCTGCTCACCGACAGGCCGCCTTCGCCGGTGTGGTCGACGGTGAGGGTGTAGGCGCAGCCCAGGTCGACGGCGCGCACGATGGGGGTGTCGACGATGAGCACTTCGGGTGGGGCATCGACCACGGCGTGGACGGTGCCTCGGGCGAGCTCGAGGTGGTGGCGGTCGGAGCCTGTGGACAGCAACCGCAGGCGGCTGTCGGGGCCGACCTCCATCCAGCCGATGTCGGCAACGGTGACGAGGGCTGTGGAGTCGGGCCCGGTCTCGAGCCAGGTGTCGGGTGCGAGCCGGCAGGGTGTGTCGGGGCACACGTCGGGACCTTCGAGTGTGTCGACGGCCCAGGCCACGGAAGGCGGCGGAGCGGAAGGGACGACCGGTTCCTCCGACGGGACGGCCACGATGAGCGCAGCAGCGGCGGCGAGCGCGAGGCCGACAGCCCACCGGATGCGCCGACGGGGCGCGGGACGGGGGGGCGCACGCTCGGGCAGCGGCGGGAGCGCACCGCGGTAGCGCAGGGGGCGGAGCGCAGCCTCGAGGTTGGCCAGGTGGGGGTCGGTGGGGGGGGCGTCGGGGTTCCAGAGGGGGTCGGTCATTGGTCCTTCCCCACAGACAGGGCGTGGCGGAGCTTCTGCATGCCCCGGTGGAGGTTCACCCGGACAGAGGCCGGGGTCATGCCGGTGGCGGCGGCGATCTCGGGGCCGCTCATGCCCTCGACGAGGCGCATGAGGAGGGTCTCGCGGTAGGCCTCGGGCAGCGCGACGATGGCGCGGATGGCCTGGCGGGCCTCGGCGCTGGGTGGGTCGGTCTGGCCCGGCAGGCGGTCGACCTCGGAGAGTGGGACGACGGCACGGCGGCGACGGGCGCAGTCGATGGCCCGGTTGCGGGCGATGCGGGCCAGCCAGGGGCCCACGCGGTGGGGGTCCTGGAGCTCGGGGAGCCGCTGCCAGGCGACGAGAAAGGTCTCTTGCACCACCTCTTCGGCTTCGCCATACGGCAGCCGGGCGAGGGTGATGGCGTGGCACATCGGTGCGAGACGGTGGTGGAGCCGGGCGAAGGCCTTCCGGTCGCCAGCACGCGCAGCACGCGTCAGGTCGGCGGTGGAGGGGGACATCGCGGGCGCCTCCGAGCGGGCCAGGGCGAGGTTCATGTTGGGGGAGACGGGGCCCGGGCCCGAACCGTTATCGAAGAATCGAGCGGGGTGGCTGCAGGCAGGCGTCGTGGGCTGCGCAGGCTGCGTGTCGACGAGACTCACAGGTCCATTGCAGGAAGCGGTACCCTCGTGGGCTATACACTCGTATAGCGCCCCACTCGGAGGACACGATGCTGCTCCTGCTCGGCTCTCTCACCGTCGCCCAAGCGGCTCCCCACCTGGACTGCCGCCTGCCCGATGCGCTCGACGCACTCCGTGGAGTCCACGTGGACCGGGTGGACGGATCGGTCCGCCAGCCCCGGCCGGGACCGGGCCTGTTCCCGGTCGACGCCCCCCCGCCACCCGACGGAAAGCCGGTCTACGGCACCGCCTACGACTACGCCATCGAGTCCGAGAACTTCGTGGTGACGTGGTGGGACGGGTCGGTCGACCGGGCCACGGCCGAGCTCACGTCGGCGGTCATGGAAGACACCTGGCAGGCACTGGTGGTGGAGCAGGGGTGGCCCGCACCCGACTCTTCAGACGACTACCTGTTGTGGGTGGTGTTGGACCGCACGCTGTCGGGCACCGGCATCACCTACGAGTACTACTCGGACGCCTACCCGAACGGGTACCCGGCGGTGTACGTGAACCCCGACTATGCCTGGGATGAGGCGTTCTACCGCAACCTGGTGGCCCACGAATTCGTGCACACTCTGCAGTATGGGATGCGCGACTACACCGAGACGGGTGGCGAGAGCTGGTACTGGGAGGCCAGCGCCCAGTGGGGTGCGGAGCGTGCGGCGCCTGCGGTGGACGGGCACCTGGACTCATCGGCCTACTACGCCGACCGGCCCTGGTATCGATTCGACTCGATGGACGACAGCCACCAGTACGGCATGTTCGTGCTGAACGCCTACCTGGAGGAGGTGGCGGGCGACGACGACACGATGCGGCAGGTGTGGCTCGAGGGTGCCGGACGCGCAGGCCAGACCTGGGATGTGGTCTTGGAGGCCGCGACGGGCCTGCCCCCCGCCGACATCTGGGGCGGGTTCACCGCTGCCTATGCCAACGACGCGCTCGCAGAGTCGTCCGGATACGCCGATGTGTTGGTAGACGGCTCCCTCACCGACGGACAAGCGGGCGCAGTGGCCTACCTGGGCACCGACTACTTCGAAGCCACCAGCGACCACACGCTGACCGTGGGCTCACCCGACGGCCACGACGTCATCGTGTCGTCGCCGCAGGGTTGGGGGACCTCGGTGCAGGTCCGGGCGGGCGACCGGGTGGGGGTGATCGGGCTGGAGGACCGGACCGCTGCGTCGTATGTCCTCACGCTGGGCGACCCCGAGGAACCGGTGGAAGACCCCGACGACACCGGCGACACCGGCGACACCGACGACACCGACGCAGGCACACCGGGCACGGAAGACACGTCCGACGACGCGGTGGCCGAGCCGGAAGCAACCGAGGGCACAGGCACCGACAAGTCGGGCTGCATGGTGGTCTCGGGGGCGGGCTCGTGGGCGGCCGTGGGTGTGGGGCTGATGGTGGTGGCACGGCGCCGCCGGTCAGGCCACCACTGACGGGCGAGACAGGGCGACCGTGAGGAGGTGGTCGCAGGCACGGCGTGCTGTGGTCGCCCGGGCGGTGGGGTCTTCGAGGGTGTCGAGACCCGCACGGCCAAACGCGAGGCAGACCCAGGAGAACGCAAGGTCGGCGCGGACTGTGGGCGACAGCGAGGGGTGCTGTTCCCTCAGCTCGGTGTCGAGCGCCGAGCGAAACCCACCGTAGAGCTGGCGGAGGTGCTGCGCGATGACGGTGTCGGTGGGGGCGATGGCGATGAACGCATCGACCGCACGCGCGGGCCGCGGGGGGCCGTCGGCGCCAAACGAGGACAAGAGCCAATCGAGCAGGGTGTCGAGCCGGCGCTGACTCGGTGCTGCAGCGAGGACTTCGTGGGTGCGGCGCTGGTAGTAGGTGCAGAGTCGGGCGACCGCGGCATGCACGAGCCGTGTGCGGCTGCCGAAGTGGTGCTGGACCAAGGTGCGGTGGAAGCCCCCGATGGTGGCAATTCTCGAAAAGGAAGCAGCCTGCACACCATACTGCACGATGGCATCCTCGAAAGCATCCAGGATGCGCTGCTGGGGGTCGGACTGGGCCATCGGGGTTCCTCCGGGGGGCGCCCGAGTGTAATTGGATTGGTACCGAACTACTGTTCCAACATGGTGTGGTGAGACGGATCATCCCCCGGGGCTTTGCCGGCACCGGCTCACGTGGAGCTGTCCCGCGGCAGGCGGCCCGGGGCGCCCCCTGTGCAATGGTCTTGAGATGGACCTCACGCCCCGCGCCCTCGCTCTGTCCCTCGTGGTGTCGACCATCGCCGGCGCACTCGTGGGGCTGGAGCGTGAACCCCGCGGCGACCAGCCCTCGGCTCGGTTCGCAGGCATCCGCACCTACCCCATGTTCTCGCTATTTGGCGCGCTGTGTGCACTGGCGGCAGCGGCGTGGGGCGGGGTGGTGTTCGCGATGGGACTGGCGGTGCTCGCCGGGCTGTTGGGGCTGGCCTACCGAGCAGACAGGGTCCGCATCGGGGGCCCCGAGCGCCCCGGTCTCACCAGCGAAGCCGCTGCGTTGGTAGTGTTCATGTTGGGTGCCCTCCCCTTCGCCGAAGGGACGGGCATCGTCCACGAAGGCCGCCTCCTGCTGACCATCGCCGGCAGTGCGGTGCTCACGGGCCTGTTGTCGATGCGGTCTCCCCTCCACCGCTTCGCCCGTGCCGTCGACACCGCAGACGTCCACGCCACCGTGCAGTTCGTCCTGTTGGCCGCGGTGGCGCTCCCGCTGGTGCCCGACGTCCCGCTCGGGCCCTACGGAGCGCTCAATCCCCACTCCATCACGCTGGTGGTCGTGCTTGTCGCAGCCATCAGCTTCGTGGGCTACGCGGCCGTGCGGGCGCTGGGCCCACGTCGGGGCATCGGACTGGTCGGCCTCTTCGGCGGCCTGGTGTCGTCCACGGCGGTCACCCTCACCTTCTCGAGCCGCGGACGCGAGACCCCTGCGCTGGCACGGGCGTGTGCGATGGCCATCGTGGTGGCGTCCACGGTGATGTTCCCCCGTGTGTTGGTCGAGCTGTGGGCGCTGGACCGCCCCCTGGTCGCTCTCGCGGCACCGCCGGTGCTGGCGATGTTGGGCGTGGGAATGGTGGGGGTGGCCGTGTTGTGGTGGGGCAACACCCGTCGAGACGACGGCGAGGGGCCCAGCCCGAAGTTCTCCAACCCATTCAGCCCGGGAGAAGCCTTCAAAGTGGGCGGGCTGTTCGCTGTCGTGCTGGTGGTGGCGGCGTGGGCCCAGCATCAGCTGGGGGCAGCGGGCATCTACCTGTCTGCAGCGGCAGCCGGCCTCACCGACGTGGACGCCATCGTGCTGTCCCTGGCCCGAATGCACGCGGATGGTGAGCTCGCCGACCAGGTTGCGGTGCGGGCCATCACGCTGGCCACGCTGGTGAACACACTGGTGAAGGCCGGCATGGCGATGGTGCTGGGCGGCCGACCGGTGGGACGCCCGGTGATGTTGGTGCTCGGGCTGGTGGCTGCCACGGGCCTGGGGGTGGCCCTGGTGACGACCTGAGCTGCGGGTCCCGGACGGCCCACAGGGCGCAACGCAAACGCTCGATGCTCGGTGCGTTGCCTACGCACCGAACTTCACTTGCCGTCCAGGCCGTGTCGGCGCATGAGGCGGTAGACAGTGCTTCGGGCGACGCCGAGGGCCCGGGCGGCTTCGCTCACGTTGCCGTCGGCTTCGGCGAGGGCCCGCTGGAGCGCCAGGACCTTGGCCTCTGCGAGGGACGGGGCTTCGGCGGCGGGGGTCTGGCTGGCGGATGGATGGCCGGGAATCGCCAGGTGCCACACCTCGACCGTGGGGTGCCCGCCGGAGACCACCAGCGCGTGGTGCAATGCCATGCGGAGCTCGCGCACGTTGCCGGGCCAGGGGGCACGTTCGATGTGTTCGAGCGCCGCTGCACTCAGGTCGGGGACGGGCTGGATGCGAAGCTCGGCGCAGAGTCGAGCGAGCAACACCCGACACAACAGGGGAAGGTCGGTGCGGCTGCGGACGGGCGGAAGCTGCAGAGTGGCGCCGCGCACCCGGTAGTAGAGGTCGGCGCGGAACTGGCCCTCGGCGACCATCGCTTCGAGGTCGCGGCTGGTGGCACAGACGAGCCGGACGTCGGCGCACCGGGGCTCGTGTTCGCCCACCCGGTGGTACTGGCCATCTTCGAGGAAGCGCAGCAGCAAGCTCTGGAGCTCGGGGGGCATCTCGCCCAGCTCGTCGAGGAACAGGGTGCCCCGATGGGCCATCGCCACCCGACCTTCGCGTCCGCCCCGGGCCGCACCGGTGAACGCACCGTCGGCGTAGCCGAACAGCTCACTGTGCAGCAAGCTGGGGCTCAGGGCCGCGCAGTTCACGGGCACGAAGGGATGGGGTGCGCGCTCACTCGCTGTGTGGATGCCTTGAGCGAGCAGTTCCTTGCCGGTGCCGGTCTCGCCCAGGACCAGGACCGGGAGGGTGCTGCGGGCGATCTGAGCGGCGTGCGCCCGGACCGCAGCCAGGGCGGGGTCGGTGCCGACGAGACCGGAGAACGCGGCGTTTACGTTGGGGCGACGGGGGACCGGACGGGGAGGGGTGGTGAGCACGACGAGCCAGGAGATGATGCGACCGTCGCGCCCTTCGACCGGCTCGACATCCATCCCCGGGACCCGAAGCTGGCCCCGACCGATGGCTTCGAGCTCGTGGACTTCGATGCCAAGCGCTTCGGGCAGTCGCGCCCGCACGCGGACGATGCCGTCGGGGCCACCACGGGAAGGACCGAGCGCGAGCCCGGCCGCCATCGCAGCAGGATTGGCGGCGTGGATGCGGTGGTCGGGCCCCACGAGCAACGCGGGGTCGCGGAGTCGGCCGAGCAGCCGGTGGATGAGCGCACCGCCGGCGCCGTCCATCATGCTGAGTCGGAGGGCCTCTTCGATGGCCTTGGCGGTGGCGATGACCGCGGCGCCCGCCAGGGGATTGGCGGCGTCCAGGAAGCTCGTGGCGTCGAGAACCCCCACCACCTCGCCCCAGGGGTCGCGCACCGGGGCGGCGTAGCAGACCAACGCATGGTGGGGACGCGCCAGGTGGGCCTGCCCCGACACCATGACCGGACGGTTCTCGGCGAGCGCAGTGCCCACGGCGTTGGTGCCGCGGGTGCCCTCGTCCCACAGCGAACCCGGCTCGAGCCGTACCCGCCGCGCTTCTTCGTCGAATGCCCCCCCTGCATCCCGGCGCAGCACCATGCCGTCCGAGTCGGCGAACAACAGCGAGAAGTCGTGGCGCTCGAACAGGGGCAACGTAGGCGCCAACACATCATCGAGAACGTCGAGCAGCTCGCCCGAGCGTTCCTGGTGGGCCCGCAGCCGGCCCTCGCTGTGGATCGGGAGGACCTCGGGTCCGTTGGCCAATGCACCGGCCGCCCGCGCCCGCCACCAGCGCTCTTCCAAGGGGCCATGGACATCGGAGGGAGCCGACCAGAAGCGGCTCCACTGCGATGGGTCGGTCACGCGGAGGTCGAGCCAGCTCATGGGAAGTCCGGGGTGCGACCCACATGGTCGGAGGAGTGTGCGAGCCAGGCAAGTGCGAATTGGTGTTCGCAGTGGAGCATTGTGCAACACCGTGTCGCAACACGGGTCGCAGGGCGTGTCTCGCGTCGCAACACCTTGCGCACCAGCACCTCACTCTCGGGTTGGCATACGCCTTGCTTAACCGACCGTCCACCCCGTGTGAGCCGACGATGACCTACGCAGACCCGAACACCGAAGGAGCCCTGGTCCACTTCAAGTCCCGGTACGAGAACTTCATCGGGGGCAAGTGGGTCGCACCAAGCCAAGGCGCCTACTTCGAAGTCGTGACGCCGGTCACGGGGAAGGTCTTCACCGAGGTGGCACGCTCCACCCACCACGACATCAGCCTGGCGCTCGATGCCGCCCACGAGGCCTTTCACCCATGGTCGACCACCGCGCCCAGCGAACGCGCGGTGGTGCTGCATCGCATCGCCGACCGGATGGAGTCCAACCTCGAGGCCCTGGCGGTCGCCGAGACGTGGGACAACGGTAAGGCCATCCGCGAGTCCCTCTCTGCAGACCTGCCCCTGGCCATCGACCACTTCCGGTACTTCGCGTCGGCGATTCGGGCCCAGCAAGCACCCACCAGCGTGCTCGACGAACACACGGTGGCGTACCACTTCCACGAGGCCATCGGCGTGGTGGGGCAGATCATCCCCTGGAACTTCCCGCTCCTCATGGCTGCGTGGAAGCTGGCTCCGGCGCTGGCTGCCGGGTGCACCGTGGTGCTCAAGCCCGCCGAGCAGACGCCCGTGTCGGTGCTGCTGCTGATGGAGCTCATCGGCGACTTGCTGCCCCCCGGCGTGGTGAATGTGGTGAACGGCTACGGCCCCGAGGCCGGCAAGCCCCTCGCCCAGTCCGACCGTGTGGCCAAGGTCGCGTTCACCGGCGACACCACCACGGGGCGGCTCATCATGCAGTACGCCAGCGTGAACCTCATCCCCGTGACGCTCGAGCTCGGGGGCAAGTCTCCGAATGTGTTCTTCGGCGATGTGTGGGCCCGCGACGACGCCTTCCGTGACAAGGCCCTGGAAGGCTTCACCCTGTTCGCCCTCAACCAGGGCGAGGTGTGCACCTGCCCCAGCCGCGCACTGCTGCAGCAGAACATCTTCGGCGACTTCCTCGACGCCGCCATCACACGCACCGAGTCCATCCGGGTGGGCAACCCCCTCGACCCGGAGACCATGATGGGTGCGCAGGTCTCGCGCTCCCAGCTGGACAAGATTCTCAGCTACATCGACATCGGCAAGCAGGAAGGCGCGGAGAGCCTCACCGGAGGCCATCGGGTCGACCCCGGCGGCAACCTTACGGATGGCTACTATGTTGCACCCACCATCTTCACCGGCCACAACAAGATGCGCATCTTCCAGGAGGAAATCTTCGGGCCGGTGGTGAGCGTGACGCGGTTCACCGACTTCAACCACGCCATCGAGCTGGCCAACGACACCCTCTACGGGCTGGGTGCGGGTGTGTGGACCCGCGATGTGAACGCCGCCTACCGCGCCGCCCGAGCCATCAAGGCCGGCCGCATCTGGCAGAACTGCTACCACCTGTACCCAAGCCATGCGTCGTTCGGCGGCTACAAGCAGTCTGGCATCGGCCGCGAGACGCACCTGATGATGCTGCAGAACTACCAACAGACGAAGAACGTGCTCGCATCCTACGACGAGCACGCGCTCGGGTACTTCTGAACCCTCGACGCCTTCAACCAAAATAGACCGCGCCCCCCGCCGACTTCGGTCGGAGCGGTTCCCGCGGGGTCCCGAACAATCGGGACCCCGCCTTTGGTTGCGGCGACGGTCAGAAGCCGCCGCCCCAGTGCATGTACAGCGCGCCGGCGTTGCTGTCGGCCGATGTGTCCGCCCACATCAGCTCCGCCCGTCCGTCTCCGTTCAGGTCGCCCGCATAGTGGGCCACCCCACGGTAGGGCTCGGTGGTCTCGACCTCGAGCCGTGCCCCGGCCACATCGTACAGGTCGGTGGTGCCGGAGACGGGGCCATACACCAGCGCAAGACCCGCCGACGTGGAGAACTCCCGGCCCGCGATGAGCAGGTCGGCGTGGCCATCTCCATCCACATCTCCCACCAGCTCGGTCGAGTAGCCGGTGTAGGACCCCGAGGCCGGCGCATCGAGCTTTGCGTGGTGGTCGTCGTGCTGCAGCGTGCCGGAGATGGGGCCGAGGAACAGGCGGGCCGAGCCCCCGTCCCCATCGCCATAGGCGCCGAGCAGCAGGTCGTCGTAGCCATCGCCGTCCACGTCGCCCGCAGTGCTGCAGGCTTGCGCGCTCGCCAGGTCGACCGATGGGTCGGACGAGCCCTCGATGCGTCCACCACCATCGCTGGTGTCGACCGCCCCACTCAAGGGTCCGTACGAGACGAACACCAGCCCGCGGCTGCTGTCGGCCCAGCTGGCGGTGGTGGCCACATCGGCCATCCCATCGCCGTTCAGGTCGCCTCGTGCATCGATGCCACGGCCGAACAGCTCCTCGGCTTCGGCCGAATAGAGCGTCGCGGTCGCGGCGGAGAGACCCACCGCACCCGACACCACGCCCTCGTACACGTACACCGTCTGTGCACCGGAAGCAGCGAACAGCAGGGCATCCACGCCGTCGCCATCCAGGTCACCCAGCGCGATGCCGCGGCCCAACATGTGGTCGTAGTCGGTGCCGTCGAAGGTGGCGCCCGGGGTGGTGAGGTCGGACAGGCCCGACGGGGACCCATACTGCACGTAGACCCGGCCATAGTCGCCAGCGCCCGTGGCCCCATGCACCAGGTCATCGATGCCGTCGCCGTCCAGGTCGCCCGAGTGGAGGTCCCAGCCCACATATTGGCGGTCGGCCAGGCCCGTGTAGCTGAAGTCTGCGTCGGCGCCGTCCAGCGCCCCACTCAAGGGTCCGTACTGCACGTGCATGAAGCCAGAGTTGAACCCATTGGCGTCGGAGTAGGGCGCCGACGACACGACATCGGCCGTGCCATCCCCATCGAAGTCGCCCGCCGCTGCAAACTGGCCGTCGTAGTCCATGCCGGTCTCGCCATGCAGCGAAAACGCGGCGCGGGAGCCATCCAGGGTGCCCGTGAGCTCACAGCCCGGGGCCACACCATCGCAGTTGTCGTCGATGCCGTTGTGGCAGACCTCCTCGGCGTCGGGGTGGACGGCTCCGTTGGTGTCGTCGCAGTCGTCGCCGCCCGACTCCAGGTACCCGTCCGGGGCAACACAGGCTTCGATGGTGTCGTCTCCACCAAACCCATCGTCGTCCACATCGGCCCAGAAGGTCTGGAGCACACCTTCATCTACGCTGTCGTCGCAGTCATCGTCGCGGTCGTTGCACACCTCGGGTTGGTCGGGGTGGATGTCGGGGTTGGTGTCGTCGCAGTCCTCACCCAAGACACCGTCCGCATACCCGTCCGGGGCGTCACATGCGGTGACGGAGTCTGCGAGAACAACGTAGCCGTCGCCATCTCCATCTGCGTACCACGCGACGGCGTCGCAGTCGTCGTCGGTGGTGCTGCCGTCACCGCCGGTGTCTTCGATGGGCACTTCGTCCACACCGTCAACGGTCCCCGACACGGTGTCGTCCTTTCCAGACGAACAAGCCACTGCCACCATCGCCATGAGCGTCGGTCGAATTGCGCGCATCTCAGATCCCCACCAGCACGGGTGCAGCGGCGGAGCCCTGGTCGGTGGCGAACGCCGTGACCGAGCCCGAAGAGTAGCCAGAGGCGGAGCCCCAGTAGATGTAGCTCTCCGATGCGTACGTCTCGTAGCTTGCACTGGGGAAGACGAGGTCGATGTAGCCGTCTTCGTCGAGGTCTCCGGCCGACGCCCACAGAGGTGCCAGCGTGGGCAAGGTGGTCTCGTTGAGGTCGCAGAAGCCAGAGGTGCTGCCCCAATAGATCTGCGAGGTGGTCACGTTGGCGGAAGTGTCGTCCCAAGACGACGGAACCACGAGGTCGACATAGCCGTCTTGGTCGAGGTCTTCGAGGAGCAGGCCGTAGGCGCCCATGGTGGGGAGCGCACAGCTGTCGCCTGCGCTGAACGACCCGGCGTCGTTGTAGTACACATAGGAGTCGCCCTCGTAGCCGGTGCTGCCCCACAGGCTGGCGAACACGAGGTCGTCGTCTCCGTCGCCGTCCACATCGGCCACAGCCACATCGAAGGGATGGCTGGTGGGCAGGCCGGTGGTGTAGGGCGCGGCGAAGCGGTTGCCGTCGTTTTCGTAGAGCGTGCTGTTGATCTGCCACGCCCACGTGTTGTCGGTGGTGTTGGCGAAGACAAGGTCCAGCAGGCCATCTCCGTTGAAGTCGGCGGTCTCCACGTCGCGGCAGCCCGCGGTGGCGAGGCTGGTGGTGTCGAGGGTGGAGAACTGGGCGCCATCCCCCCAGTAGATGGTGGAGTCGGGCTCGTACAGGCCGCCGTCCGAGTCGTCGTAGTAGTTGCAGAACACGAGGTCTTCGTAGCCATCGTTGTCCAGGTCGCCGGCCGTCATCTCCCAGGCACCGTAGGTGGGGAGGTCGGTGCGGGCGGCGGTGGAGTACCCGGAGCCGCTGCCCCAGTACACAAACGAGTCGAGCTTGAAGCCCTGGTTGCCGCCGGTGGAGCTGTTGGCGAACACGAGATCGGTCCAGCCATCGCCGTCGAGGTCGTGGCGCAACACTGTGGTGGCGCCGATGGTGGGCAGGTCGGTGCGGTCGAGGTCGGAGTGTCCAGACGCGCTGCCCCAATACACATACGAGTCTACGTACCGGGTGCCCGCGGCGTAGGAGTTCACGACCACAATGTCGACGTAGCCGTCCTGGTTCAGGTCCTCGGTCTCTGCATGCCAGCCGCTGAGGCCGGCCAGCTCGGTGGCACCGCCTGCGAGGTAGTCGGGCCCGAAGAGCAGAAATGTGTCGGCATCGCCGTAGGTGCCGTCGTCGTCCCAGTAGCCGACGGCCAGGATGTCGGGCTGGCCGTCGCAGTTCAGGTCGGTGCAGACGTCGCGGCCGTCGCAGTCCTGGTCGATGCCATCGCCAGGCGTCTCGGTGGTGGTCGACCCCGGGTACACCGTGGCGTCCGTGTCGTCACAATCGGTGGCATCCATCGCGGCGTTCGCCGGGGCGGTGCACTCGGTGGAGATGTTGGCGGGGTCGGCGTAGTCGTCGCCATCGAGGTCGAGGGTCCACGGTCCGCCGTCGGTGCCGTCTTCATCGACCGTGGTGTCGCAGTCGTCGTCGACCGTGTTGCACAGCTCGGGTGCGCCCGGGTACGTGGTGGCCACCATGTCGTCGCAGTCGGAGCTGTCGGTGACCGTGCCGGTGGGCGCGCTGCAGGCTTCGGTGGACGCGAGGGGATTGCCGAACCCGTCGCCGTCCGCGTCGTCGTAGAACGTGGTGGTCACGCCCTCGTCGACGGTCCCGTCGCAGTTGTTGTCCGCCTCGTCACACACCTCTGCGGCGCTGGGGTGGATGGCGGGGTCTGTGTCGTCACAGTCGCCGCCGTCGTCGGTCCAGCCATCGCCGTCGGCGTCGGTGCCGCTCAATGGCGAGATGTCAGCAGACTTGGCGCCCGAGCCATCGCCGACGTCTGGGGCTTTGTCCCCGCAGCCGAAGGCCACTGCGAAGAAGATGGGGAAGAGTGGGGTGCGCGAGGATTCGCGATGCATGGAGACTCCCTGTGGCTGCCGCAAAGCGGCGGACCCGTCCCAACGGTTGGGGGCGGGCAGCGGCCGGGCTCAAGGGGGGAGCCTCCCGCGACTTACGTTGGACTCGGTTTCACGCCGATTACACCCCGGAAATATCTGTAACGGCGCATGAAGTCGCCACACGCCCGTACGCGTCAGTCGATGGGAGGGGGCGGAAAGAGCAAGCCTGTGTCGAGGCCGAGCGCGCGCACGACGAACAGCACCCGCTCGGCCACCTCCCGGTCCTGTTCGGCCACGCCGTAGCCGGCCATCGCGGCCTCACGCTTCTTGTCGCCCAGGTGGCCGATGTGGGAGGGCCAGGGCGTCGCCCGAAGGAACACCGGCCCCCCCTCGATGTCCTTCCAAGCCGCCCACAGCTTGTAGCTGTGCGAGGGCGTGACGGTTGGGTCGGAGGCACCGGTGGTGATCCAGACGGGGGGCAGGCTGGCCGGGGCGGCGTGGACCGGCGAGATGGCCCGGAGCACCGCTCGCTGGCCCGGGTCTGCGGGGCGTCCGTACTCGGCAGGCCACCAGCGGCCCATCGCCGGCCCACGGATGAGGTCGTGCACGCCGGAGCCGGTCAAGACCGCGCCGAACAGGTGAGGCTCGCGGGCGACTGTGGCCGCAACAGTCAGCCCACCATTGCTGAAGCCAGACATCGCAAGACGCCCTTCAGACGACCAGCCTGCGTCCACGAACCATCGCCCGGCGGCCACCACGTCGTCGAAGGTGCGGTCGAGGTCGGCCTTGCGGGCCTGTTCGTGCCACGCCTCCCCCCGCTCACTGCCCCCCCGCGCATGCACCGTGGCCACGATGCCGCCCATCTGCATCCACAACAGGGACGCGATGTCCACATGGGCCCGCATCGAGGTCCCGAAGCCGCCGTACACCTTGAGCCACACCGGCGTGTCTGCATCGGGCACCAGCCCCTTCGGCATCACCACAGACACCGGCACCTCGGTGCCATCGGCGCTCACGGCCAACACCTGGAAGAGCTCGGCTGGCACCCCTGGAACGTGGGGCTCGACCGGCGTGTACGCACCATCTCGGTCCCGCAGCCACACCTCCTGGCCCCGCGGAGACACCCCGTGAACACGGGCGAGGTCGAGGGACGTGCCCTGCATCCACGCATGGGAGAATGGCCCGCCTACGGGTGTTCCCAGCACCTCACCCCCCTTCGCACGCTCGGTGAGGTGCACCGCCCCATCCACCACGGACGTCACCAGGAATCGGTCTTCGATCCAAGCCACCCGCTGGAACGGCTCGAGCTCGGTGTCTTCGAGCCACGTCTCCCACCCCGAAGAACGGGACCAGCCCGGCGTGATGGCGACCACCCGTGTGTTGGCCTCCGCCCCCTTCTCCACCTGCATCAGCAGCGTGTCGCCAGCTTCGCCAGCCCAGCGGTAGGTGGTGCGTGGGATGCGGTAGCGGCGGGCTTCACCCTCCACGACCAGGCTGTGCGGGCGCCACCCTCGGCTACGCTTGCGACACCGGGCCGCCTTCCACACCAGCGTGCTTCCTGTGCGAAGGTTGGACAGCGACCAGCAGCCCCAGCGCGAGAACACGGTCTCTGTGGTGTCTCCGGTGAAGTCCAACGCGGTGACGTGGGTTCGCCCGTGCTTCCGCACCATCCGCTGGATGCCTGTGCCGTCGGCCGTGAAGGTGTGGAAGCCGCGCTCGTACTCGCCCAGGAAGCGGTGGGTCCCGGAGCCCACCTCGGTGAGGTAGTGCAGACACGGCTCGGTCTTCTTGTTCGGGTCGAGGGGGTCGGGCTCGGGACGACGGCGGCCCCACAGCAGCCACCGCCCGTCGGTAGACAGGTCCATCTTGCAGACCGGCCACCAGGACTCGGGCTCCACATCCGTGACATCGACCGTGTAGGCGCCATCCTCGCGCTGCACCTCCAGCGACCGGTGGACCCGCCACAGCTTGCGTTCCGGCTCGCCCTCGTTCGCGGGGTCGGGCCACGTGTGCAGCACAAGCAGTGCCCCGTCGACCGCATCCACCACGGACTGCCGGTTGTTTCGGTGGACGCGCCAGGCCGTCACGAGCCTGGTGAGGTCGTCGAGCTCCTCGTCCGCATCAAGCCACGCGAGCGCTTCGGCGGTGCGAGCGTCGCGCCACTCCACCACCTCGGGAGCATCCGGGTCTTCGAGCCAACGAAGAGACCGGTCATCGTCCGCCCGGGCCCACGTGCCCATCCACAGCAGCAGCCAGCTCGACATGACTCCTCCCGACAGCTGAAGTGTGGCACGAGGCGCCGTCAGCACACCGGCCGCTCGACTCGTCCATTGGAATGGCCATGCAAGCCTGATCGGTCGACGGCTGCCGTCCGGTCGGCCAACAGGTCTCCTCACGAAAAGGTGTTCCATGACCGTCCCGACCCGCCGCTTCCTGCTCGCCGGACTCCCCGGCCTCGCGCTCACCGTCGCAGGCTGTCCCAAGCTGCCCAACGGGGCAGGCAAGAAGCTGAAGAAGTTCCTCCCCACCGTGCGCTTCGACACGGTCAACGTGCGCAGCATCGACTTCGACAAGGCCGACCTCGACTTCGTCTTCCAGGTCGACAACCCCCTGCCGCTGAAGGTGGGCCTCGCGAGCCTCACCTACGCCCTGTCGCTCGAAGGCGTGGACTTCCTGTCCGGAAAGGACCCCGACGGCGTCAAGCTGCGCGCCGAAGCATCGTCTCCCCTGCCTCTGCCGCTCACATTGCGCTGGAAGAAGGCGGCCGAGCTGCTGGCGGCCACCCGCGGCAAAGACGACCTGGGCTTCGGGCTCGAGGGCAACCTCGGCTTCAACACGCCCGCCGGCGTGGCCACCCTCCCCTACAGAGCCGGCGGGACCGTCCCCGCGCTGCGCCGTCCCACATTCCGCTTCGCCGGCCTGCGGCTCAAGGACCTCCAGCTCGCCCAAGACCGCGCCCGCCTCGCCCTCGACCTGGGCGTGACGAACCTCGGAGGCGCCACCATCGGCCTGCACGACTTCAAGTACCGGTTCCGACTGGGCGACAACAACGTGGCACGCGGCAACACAGGCGAGCTGGCATCGGTGGGGGGCGACACCGAGAAGACGGTGGCGCTGCCCATCGACATCACCCTGTCCAAGCTGGGCAAGAGCGTGCTCGACGCCCTCACCTCGCGCGGAAAGATCCAGACCGGCCTCGCCGCCGACCTCACCGTGTCGACCCCATTCGGCAAGGTGCCCTTGTCGATCGACGAGTCGGGCAAGCTGCAGGTGGGGTAGGGCCGCTCAGGGCTTGACCCCGCTGGACGACCGCGTGGCCGCGGCTTCGATCAGACACGCGCCGTAGCCGTCGTTCAGCTCGGGGTAGGCGGCGGTCATGGCCCGCACGATGTCGCGGTAGTCGGCGCGATGGGCGTAGGCGGCGTCGGTCCAGGCCACCGCGCTGCAGAGGTCGCCGAAGAAGTAGTCGGCGGGCAGGTCCTTCACGATGGCCCGTTCGGTCACGCCGCCCACCAGTGCGCCGCCGGTCTCGGCGACCGTGTGGCCCACCTTGCCGCCGCCCACCACCTTCTCCAGGCCGGCCTTGGTGGCCTCCTGGGCGATGGTTCCGACCAGCTCACCAGCCATGAGGCGGTTGTCCCAGCGGTCGAGGGAGCCATCGGCGCGGACGGGACTGGCGAAGTCGCCCGAGCTGGCGGGCTCGATGCCGGCGATGGCATCTCCAGCGGCGAGCCCCGGCCCCTTGTGGCGCCACGCCTCGATGTCGGCGGCCAGCTGGCGGTGCCTGGCACGGACGGCCTCGGTGGCGGCGTAGTCGGATGCCATCGCGCCCACGGGGTCGGCGTCCATCTCAAAGGTGTAGCGGTCGAAGAAGTCGAGCATCCACCACCGGAAGGTGCGGACGAACTTCATGTCGTCGGACGCGACCTCGGTTCCGTCGGCACACCGCTCGATGGCCCACGACCCCTTGATCTTCTGCCCCCCGAGCGCGGTGCGGTACAGCTTGCCCGATGCCTTCATGGCGCTGGCGCGCTTGCCATGGGCCTCTTCGAAGCGCAGCCGGTAGTCGCAGTCGACCACGCTGCGGCCGACGATGGGGTCGACCACGTGGACCTCGGCCTCACCACCGATGGCGGAGGCGAAGGCGTCTTCGAACCACTGGCGCTTCTTCTCGGCGTGTTCGCCCAGCCCGGCACCCTTCTCGAGCACCGAGGCCGCCAGGTGGCCGCCTTCCTTGCTGCCTGCCTTCTCGGCGGCGCGATGGGCGGCATCGGTAGTGGCCTTGCCCACACCTTCGGCCAGCTTGCCGGTGGCGGAGTCCAGCGCAGCACCAGCCGCACCGAAGCCTGCCGACTCCCCGAGCTCGGCCAGCCCGAGGCCTCCTTGGGGCGGCACCACCACCAGGCGGGCCGGGGGAGCCTGTGCACTCGGCGCCATGCCCATCTTCACCTTCGCTCTCGAGCACGCAGAAAGCACCACAAGGGTGCTCAACAACACCAGACCACGTACGGACATTCACACCTCCGAAGCGGGCGCCATACACCGCCCCCCGTCCCCGGGCCACTCCAGCCTGTCGGCCCCCCCCCAACGTTCGGGAGCGAGATGTCCCGCATCACCCGGAACACCCTTGGTGCCACCATCCTCGCGATGGTCTTGGCGTGTGGCGGGCTGCCGTCGTCCCCTCGGGGGGCCGCCTTCGATGTGCCTGCCCTCAACCAGCGCCGCGCCGAGCTCGTCGGAACGGTGGTCACCGTGCGCGGCCACCTCCACGGCCTCACCCGGCAGGGCCGACCCGCCACCCAGCTGAATGTGGGTGTGGGAGCGGCACCCGAGCTGTCATCCGAGACCATCCTCTGCATCGCCGACCCAAAGCACGAAGCCGAGTTCGACCAGCTGCAGGGCACCCCCATCACCGTGCACGGTCGGGTGTCGGACGACACCTTCTTCGAGACCACCATGCTCACCGGGTGCCGGCGGGGTCCGGCGAAGAAGCGGAAGAAGAAGAAGCGGTAGACCTACCGGCCCGGCAGGCTGTCCAGCCACACGCTCGTGACGCTGTCCTTGTCCGCACCGTCGGCATCGCGAATGCCCGAACAGGCCCATCGGTTCATGAGCGACCAGCCCACGGTGTCCGCCAGTCCATCGCGCAGCACCCACGGTCCGATCGGCGCGTAGTCGTTGCGGAAGGCCCACACCAACATGTCCAGCTCGTGCTCAACCGACGCCTCGACCAGGCGATCTGTCCACCACTGCTGGTTGGCCTGCGAGCCCGGATGGGACACCCACCACCGCGTCGAGGTCGACGCATCATCCAGGGCCGCCCACGTGTCGCACCCGCGGGCAGAGGTCTCGGCCAACGCAACCGGACCGTCCCAAGGCAAGCGGTCGAGCTGGTCGAGTGGGTCGAGCTGCCGGGGGTACCTCGCGTGGGCTGTGCAGGTGCCCTCGGGCTCGTCTCCCCCCTCCCACACGGCCACATCGAGGTCGACGCCCGGGGGGGCGAGGTCCATGGCGTGTGGATAGAATGACAGGGCCAGCAGGTCCATGCGGTCGCCCTCGGCCAGGTCCAGGAGCGGCTCGGCATGCAGGGGAAAGCAGGCTTCTGCAGAGACGGCCTCGGGGGGTTCGGCCACCGGGTCGTCGCAGGTGGTCCATCGCAAGCCGCCGTAGCACGACTCTGCGTCGAACCCGAGCAGCTCCACCAACGTAAGGGTGGCGAACACAGGGAGGTCGGGGTCCACGCGGGCGCGGGTGCGGTCGTAGACGTCGTGGTACAGCGCCACCATGTCGGGCCACTGCGCAGGGCAGAGGTGCGCGTAGGCGTTGGCCTCCACCAGGATGGCGAGTCGCGCCGGGTTGAGCTTGGCGTGCAGGTACCGGACGAACTCCGCGTAGGCGGCGGCCACCTCTACTTCGGTGCCGTCGATGTCGAGGAGGGTGCCCGGGCCAAGGTCGGCACACGCTGCGCCCACGTCTTCCGACTGGTCGTTCGTCCGCCAGAGGGGCGCCAGGCTGGCCCGGTCGCCATCCAACACACTCACCGCCAGGTAGCCTCCCGGGTGCGCGGCGAACTGAACGGCGAACGCATCCACCCACGCCACCAGCGACGGGTCCAGTCGGGCGTCGTGAAAGGCGGCAGCGTCGGCGTCCGCAGGTGCGGGCGTGGCCATCACATCCCAGGGAATCGGCCGATCCCAGTGGAGCACCGGGGCGGTCGTGTCTGCAGCGATGTCGGCCAGCCAGCCATCGATGTCGTCGGTCTCTTCGAGGTGTCCGAAGCAGTCTCCGCGACCGATGCAGTCCTCGTTCTCCAGGTTGTGCTCGACGCGAAACTGCAGCAGGCCCAGGATGGGCGTCCGGACCGCAGGCTCGGCGGTGTCGGGGGCGTCCGCGGTGTCGGAGGTGTCCCCGGGGCTCTTCGTTCCCGATGAGCAGCCAAGGAGGAGGGACAGGACGACGGCTGTGGCGCGCATGGTGGTCTCCGCGGGTGACAGTCATCTGACACGCCTCGTCCGGCGGTCCGAAACCCAAGGGTCTCCGACCTGACGCAGATCGGTTCGTCTTTCGACCCATTGCACATCGGAACCGCCTCACCGCCGTGCGGTCGACCCCTCCAAGGAGGCTCCGTGCGCACCCTCGTCCCCGTCCTGCTCATCGGCTGCTCCAACGCCCAGAGCGCCCCGCCCACCTGCTTCCAAGACAACGCCTGGACGCAGTGGGCACCCGGCCTCGACTTCGGTGTCTTCCAACACAAGGTGGCCACACCGGTCGGCGATGGCCGCATTCGTGTCTTGCGCGTCGACCCCGGCCGCTGGCGCACCGACCTCCACACGGCCCGCACCATCCACGACACCCGGAAGGCGGCCGACTGGGCAGACCACACGGGCGCCGTCGCCATCACCAACGCGGGCATGTTTGCAACCGACATGACCACCCACGTGGGCAGCCTCACCATCAACGGCCACGAGCGGGGGCTCCCGAACACGACCTACCACTCGGTCGCCACCTTCGAGTCCACCCGCGGTGGCCCCCACTTCGACATCGTCGACACCGACCGCCAGAAGGTCGAGCCCGACCACTGGGGCTACACCCTCCAGAACCTCCGCCTCATCCGAAGCCCCGGCGAGAGCCGCTGGGCCAACCGCACGAAAATGTGGAGCGAAGCCGCCCTGGCGAAGGATGCCGAAGGCCGCGCGTGGTGGGTGTTCACGCGCTCACCCTGGACCATGCGCGACCTCAACGCGGCCCTCATCGGCCTGGGCGCCGTCGCTGCCCAACACCTGGAGGGCGGCCCCGAGGCCCAGCTACACGTGTCTGCGGGCGGCTGCTCCTTCTCCCACTTCGGGAGCTACGAGACCGGCTTCGTGGAGAACGACGGCAACGACTTCGCCTGGCGCATTCCCAACGTGTTGGCTCTGTCGCCGAGGGTGCCGGCGGCCAACTGAAGCGGGCCTTCAATACAGCTTCAGCTCTCCGGTCACGGGCGCAAGCTGCTCCGAGGTCGCGGGCCCCACGGCCAGCGCCGTGTAGGTGGGCACCCCCTTGAACTCCGTCCGGCCGGCATCTTGGATGAGCGCATGCACCAGCCCGGCGGCTTCGGCCCGGTCGCGCACCGCCAGCAGCTCTTCTTCAGACTGCACCTTCACCGTCACCTTGGTGAATGCGTCGGTGAGCCAGGCGTGCGCCTCGGGCCACAGCGGCAGAGTGGCCGAGCCGTCGGCATTCAGCTGTGCCCCCTGCAGCAGGGCCGCCATCGATGCGTGCGCCCCCTGGGCGATTTCCTTGCCGCGCCGCATCTTCAGGTCGCGGCGAATCACGATGATCTGTTTGATGGCCATGGGGCCTCCCGCGCCCGTCTATCCTCGTCTCCGACGGAATCACGCTCCTTCCTTCCGAGGGAAGGGCCCCCGCCCCCGGGCCGCGTGACAACACCAGCGGAGGTCACAATGTCCGACACCCTGCTCGCATCTGCTCCCGTCCAGACCATCCCCGTGGGGGACAGCGCCCTCGGCTACCGCGTCGTCGGTGCCGGTCCCGACGTCGTCTTCGTACATGGATGGCCACTCCACGGCCTCACCTGGCGCCACATCGTCGAGCGCCTCGCCCCACACTACCGCTGCCACGTGTTCGACCTGCCCGGCACGGGCGACTCCAAGTGGGACTGGACGCTGAAGTTCGGCATCGGCGCCCACGCCACCCGCGTGCGGGCCGCGGTCGACGCCCTCGGACTCGAGTCCTTCGCGCTGGTGGGCCACGACAGCGGCGCAGCCATCACCCGCCACGTGGCCGCCGAGCTGGGCGACCGGGTGTGGGCCAACGTGGTGTCCGGAAGCGAGATTCCCGGCCACCGCCCCTTCCTGCTGCAAGCCCTGCTGGTGCTGGGCAAGCTGCCCATCTCCCCACTCGCCTTCCGCACCTTGCTGCGCTCCAGGTTCCTGCGCAGCACCCAGCTCGGCTGGGGCGCCTGCTTCTCCGACCCCTCGCGGGCCGAAGGCGAGTTCCACGGGCTCTTCGGCGCCCCGCTCCTCGCCAGCCGCACCGCCTTCGCCGGCCAGATGGGCCTCGCCCGCGACTTCGACTGGGCCGACACCGACGCCCTCGCCGAAGCCCACACCCGCATCACCGGCCCCACGCTGATGCTCTGGGGCGACGGCGACCCCTACTTCCCGGTGGGCAAGGCAAAGGCGATGGCCGACCAATTTGCGGGTGGCGCCACGCTCATCAGCCGACCCGACGGCCGACTGTTCGTGCACGAGGAGCACCCGGGCTGGTTCGCAGAGCACACCGTCCGCCACTTCGAGGCTGCCTTGGCAACGAACGAAGCAGCGGCACGGTAGGTCAGGTGTGCCGCAGCGCGTCGATGGGCTCCATCCGGGCGGCTCGACGCGCCGGGTACCACCCGAAGGCCACGCCTACGAGCGCCGAGAAGACCACCGCCCCCAACGTAATGGGCAGGTTGAACACGAACGGCACTTCGAGCAGGCGGGCCCCCACCCACGAGCCCAGCAGGCCCACCGTCACACCGGCCACCCCACCCAAGGCGCTCAAGAGGCCTGCCTCTACGAGGAACTGGGTGAGCACGTCGCGCTCCTGCGCCCCGATGGCCATGCGGATGCCAATCTCTCGTGTGCGCTCGGTGACCGACACCAACATGATGTTCATGATGCCGATACCACCCACCAGCAGGCTGATCCCGGCCACGGCACCCAGGAAGGCCGTGAGCGTGCCGGTCACGCCGGTCACCATCTGAGCCATCTCGCGGGTGTCGTGCACGGTGAAGTTGTCGGTGGCGTTGTCGGCAATGTTGCGACGCTGCCGCAAGAGGGCTTCCACTTCGGCCTTCACGCGGTCGATGTTGTCGGTGCGGTCGACCGAGATGTAGATCGAGTCCACATCGGCGCTGCCCGAGAAGCGTCTCTGCACGGTGGCCAGCGACGTGTACACATAGTCGTCCTGGTCCATGCCCATCATGTTGGCGCCCTTGGGTTCGGTCACGCCCACCACCCGACAGCTGGTCGACGCGATTCGGATGTTGGCCCCCACCGGGTTCTCGCCGGCGAACAGCTCATCGGCCACCGAGGCACCCAACACACAGGTGGCTGCTCCTGCACGCTCCTCACCCAATGTGGGCATCCGGCCATTGGCCACAGTGCGGTCCATGACGTCGAACCAGGCGCGTGTGGAGCCCTGCACCGAGGTCACCGTCTCTTCACCACCCACCACCACCGTTGCCGCCACCGTCGAAGTGGGTGCCACCGCGGTGACGTGCCCCACCTGCTGCACGATGGCCTCGGCATCCCGGGCCGTGAACGACGGCGCCTGGGTGCGCGGAGATGGGCCTCTGCCCGTGCCCGGAGACAGGATGAGCAGGTTGTTTCCGATGCTGGAGAGGTCGTCGGTGATGGCTGCGGTGGCCCCCTGCCCCACCCCCACCATCGCGATGACGGCAGCCACGCCGATGAGGATGCCGAGCGCGGTGAGCACCGACCGCGTGAAGTTGCGGGCAATCTCGCTGATGGCGATGCGGAAGCTGTTCCAGATCACGCGTCACCTCCGTTCGGTCGTTGGCTTGGATCCACCGTCTCCACGCGCTCCACCCGCCCATCGCGGAAGCGCACGATGCGGTTCGAGTAGACAGCCATCTCGGGCTCGTGGGAGACCATCACCACCGTGATGCCCCGCTCCTCGTTGAGACGGCGCAGCAGGCGCATGACGTCGTGGCTGGTGCGGGTGTCGAGGTTGCCCGTGGGTTCGTCGGCCAACAGGATCCGCGGCTCGGTGACGATGGCCCGCGCGATGGCCACCCGCTGCTGCTGGCCACCCGACAGCTGGCTGGGCAGGTGGTCGGCACGTTCGGCCAGCCCCACCGCCCCCAACGCCTCCAGAGCCCTCCGCGTGCGCTCCGCTCCGCCGATTCGCTGGTAGACCATGGGCAGCTCGACGTTCTCGATGGCCGTGCTGCGCGCCAGCAGGTTGAAGCCCTGGAACACGAAGCCCAGGCGGTCGCGTCGCACCAGAGCGCGCTCCCGACGGTCCAGCCCGCTCACCGCGCGCCCGTCCAGGTAGACCACGCCTTCGGTCGGAACGTCGAGACAACCCAGGCTGTTGAGCATGGTGGACTTGCCCGAGCCCGACGGTCCCATGAACGTGACGAAGTCGCCTTCTTCGATGTCGAGGTCCACGCCGTCCAGCGCCCGCACCTCGGCCTCGCCTTCGCCGTACACCCGATGCACGCCACGCACTTCGATGAGCGCACGGCCCACTGTGTCTTCCACGGCCGACATCACTGCACCCCCGTCACCACGACCACACCCTCGTGCAGGCCATCGACCGCGGTCTGCAGACCATCCGAGCCCAGCACGGTCACCGGGTGTGCCGAAAAGGTCCCGTCGTGGGTCCACACCTGCGGTCCGGCCCCGGACACGGCGTCATCCGGCGAGAAACGCAACGCAGCGGACGGCACCAACACCACATCCTCGAAGCGTTCCGTCTCGATGGACGCGGTGGCGGTCATGCCCGGACGCAATGCACCGTCGGGGTTGTCGAGTCGCAGCTCGGCCACGTACACCACCACTGAAGAGGTGGGGTCGGGCGACAAGTCCACCCGCGAGACCGTTGCGTCGAAGGTTCGGTCGGGCCACGCCGCCACGGTGAAGCGTGTGGACTGACCGGGCTGCACCCGGGCCACATCCGCTTCGTCGATGTCCACCTCCGCTTGCAGGCTCGAGAGGTCAGAAGCCACCTCGAACAGCGTGGTGGCCGACATCGCCGACACCACGGTCTGCCCCTCTTCCACCGCACGCTGGAGCACCACGCCGTCGATGGGGCTCACAATCACCGTGTCTTCCAGGTTCTCCGTGGCCCGCTCCAAGCTGCTGTAGGCCTGCCCGAGCTGGGCCCGCGCTGCGGCTCGCGTGGCCTCTTGCAGCCGCAGCTTGCCCCGTGCGTTGTCCAGCTCCATCTGGGTTGCGGCGCCACGGTCGAACAGCGCTTGCGTGCGCCCTTGGTCGAGCTGGGCCAGCTCCAGGTTGGCATCCGCCTGGGCCACCGATGCCCGCGCACTCGCCACACTGCTGCGCGCTTCCGACACAGCAATCTCGAACGGGCGGGGGTCGATGCGGGCCAGCACCTGTCCCTCGGTCACTCGGTCGTTGGCTTCCACCAACACCTCGGCGATCTCACCGGTCAGGTCCGACCCCACTTCCACCGCATCCACCGGCTGCAGCGTGCCCACTGCGGTCACCTCCACCAAGAGGTCGCCCGTCTGTGCAGCGGCGGTCGACCACGACGCATCCGTCTCGCCCGGTCCACAGCCGGTCCATAGCAAGACGGCGACGACAGGAGCCAAGCGACCAAATCCAACATGTGTCATGGGACCTCCGGGGAGCAGGTGCACCCAACGTAGGTCGCCCATCTTGAGAAAGTGTGGAGGACCCGAACACCTGCAGGCCCACACGAAGACACCCTCCACAACGCCATCTTCAGCGTTCCATGGTCCCTCCACACTTCTTCAAGACTCGAAGGTGATGTTGGACACCAAAGGAGGTGTCCATTGCTCGCCGCCGTGCTCACCATCACCCTCGCCAGCGCAGCCGACCTGTCCCTTGCAGACGCCTTCGCGCAAGCCAAGGCACACAACCCCGACCTGCGCTCCGCCGCCCTCACCCTCGATGGCCAGCGGGCAGCCGTCCAGAGCGCCCTGGCCACCTCCGACCCGGTCCTCACACTGTCCACTACCCGGTCGGGCAGCGAGTCGGCGGGCTTCATCGGCGGCAGCCCCTTCACCGCCACCACCGATGCCCAAGCCCACGACTTCTCGCTGTCGGGTCAGGGCGCCCGCGGCACCGCCTGGACCCTGTACTCGGGCCTCGACCTCGACGACACCACCACCGTCTCTGCATTTGCCGGCCCCGAGGGCGAGGCCCGCCAGACCAACTGGACCACCGAGACCGGCATCCAGCTGCAGCAGGACCTCCTCGTGTTCTGGCGCCGCACTCCCCAGCTCGAGGCCCGCCTGGATGCCCTGGCCGCCGTCGAGCGCGCCCAGCTGCAGGCCTGGCAGACCGAACAGACCGTGCTGGCCGACGTCGCCGAAGGCTGGTGGGACGCCTGGCTCGCTCGGGAGCGGGTCGCTGTCGCCGAGCGCACGGTCGCCGAAGCCCAGCGCCTGCTCGACCGCACCGAAGCCCTGGTCGCGGCCGGCTCGGCGATGCCCGTCGAACAGTCCCGCGCCCGCCTGTCGCTCCTCGAAGCCCAGCGCACCCTGCTCACCACCCGCGCCACCGCCGACTCCGCCGACGACCAGCTGCTCCTCAAGCTCGGGCTCACCCCCGACACCCCGCTGCAGCTCCAAGGCACCCCCACCATCCCCACCAGCGTGCCCGACCTTGCCGCCGTGCTCTCCCAGAGCCCCCAGCGTGCCGTCCTCCAGCGCGACCTGGTCACCGCCGAGCGCAAGGCCCGCGACGCCCGCCTCGACCGCCTCCCCGACCTCTCCCTCTCGGTCTCCGGCGGCTTCGGCTCCCTCGAAGAGACCGCTCCCGAGGCCCTCCTCGCCCTCGCCGGCACCGACCGCTTCCCCCGCTGGTCGACCGGACTCTCCCTCTCCGTTCCGCTGGGCAACCGCGCCGCCAAGGCCACCGCCGACAGCCGCAGCGCCGACGTTCTCCAGGCCGAGCTCGCCCTCCACCGCCACGAAGCCAGCCTCCGAGCCGACCACACCGCCGCCCTCGCCCAGCTCGACGCCTCCCGCGCCGCCCTCGACATCGCCCGCCTCCAGGTCGACGTGGCCCGCGAGACCGAAGCCCACGAGTCCGCACGGGTCGACGCCGGAACCCGCCGCCTCGACGTCCTCCTCGACGCCCGCGACGACCGGCACGCCGCCGAGCTCGGCCTCCTCGAAGCACAGGTGGACGTCGCCCGCGCCAGCCTCCGCCTCGCCCGCCTCGCCGGCACCGTGCACGGAGTACGATGACCCATGACCGACGCCCCTCGCATCCTCGTGGTGGAAGACGACCTCCGCGTCGTCCAGTCCCTCATCGGCGGCCTCCGAAAGGAAGGCTTCGACGTCACCGTGGCCATGGACGGTGAGGCCGGCTTGCGCCACGCCCTCGACGCCTCCTTCGACGTCATCATCCTCGACCTCATGCTCCCCGAGCGCGATGGCTTCGGCGTTCTCGACGCCCTCAAGGGCCGCGTCTCCACGCCCGTCATCGTGCTCAGCGCCCGCACCGAGCTGCCCTCGCGCCTGGCGAGCTTCGCCAACGGGGCCGTCGACTTCGTGCCCAAGCCGTTCTTCATGGCCGAGCTCGTGGCCCGCATCCGCTCCCGCCTCGACCTGCGGGCCACCGCCCCCCACCGCGAGCGCCGCTTCGCCGACATCCGCCTCGACCTCGACACCCGCGAGGTCTTCCGCGACCGGCGCCCCGTCGTCCTCACCGCCCACGAGTTCAACGTTCTCGCCTACCTCACCGAGCGCCCCGGCCGCCCCGTCACCCGCGCCCAGCTCGCCGACCACGCCCTCCCCGAAGCCGGCGAGCGCAGCGACCGCACCGTCGACAGCTACATCAGCCGCATCCGCAAGAAGCTGGGGCCCACCGCCGCCAAGCACATCCGCACGGTCTGGGGCATCGGCTACCGCTTCGACCAGGCCGGCACATGAGCACCGGAACCGTCGGCCAGCGCGTTGTTCTCGTGGTTGTCGGCAGCATCCTGCTCGTGGTGGCGTTCATCTTCGCCACCGGCTCGGCCACCCGCTCGCTCTTCCAGGACGCCATGGTCCGCCACCTCGCCGAGCAGGTCGACCTCGCCGAGTGCCGCGCCAGCCCGGCCACCTTCGGGGGCGCCATCGGCACGGGCTTCTCGGTGTACGCCTACTCCCCCGAGGGCCACTCCGAAAACCCCGATGCCACCGCCCTCGGCACCTACGCCTTCGTCCAGGTGGCCGGCGTGGGCGACACCTACCACCACATCGCCGCAGATGGCGCGGTCAACCGGGGGGTCATCCGGGTCGCCGAGTCCGGCCCCTGCGCCGTGCTCGGCATGGGCCTGCGCGCCCCCACCCGCGACACCTTCCTCACCCTCCTCACCTACACGGTCACCTCGGTTCTCGTGGCCATGCTCCTGGCCATCGGAGCGGCGGTGGTGTTCGTGGTCCGACCGCTCCAGGCCCGCATCGCCCGCGTCGCCGAAGACGCCCGCAAGGTGGGCAGAGAGGGCGCGTCCGTCGACACCGAGGTGGTGGGCGACGAGCTGTCCACCATCGCCACCGTGCTCTCCGAGTCCCACGCCCGCATCCTCGCCGACCGTGTCGAGCTCGTGCGCCGCCACGAAGCCCTCGAACAGCACCTCGCCGGCATCGCCCACGACCTGCGCACGCCGCTCAGCAGCATGCAGCTCTCCCTGGAAGCCCTCGCCGCCGACACCCGGAGCGCCGGGGCCGCCCTCCAAGACGCCGTCTACCTGTCCACCCTCGTCGAGAACCTCCACCAGGGCGTGCGCCTGCGCCACGGCACCGCCACCGCCGGCGGCACCGTCGACCTCACCGCCTTGGTCACCCGCCTGGGCACCCGCTTCGAGGTCATCGGTCGCGCTGCCGGCATCGAGGTGGCCGCCCACACCCCCGAACACCCCGTCTACACCGACTGCGCCCCCGCCCTCGCCGAGCGGGCCATCGCCAACCTGGTCCACAACGCGGTCCGGCACAACCAGCCCGGGGGCCATGTGGCCGTCCTCCTCGAAGTCGACGAGACCACCTTCCAGGTGCGCATCCTCGACGACGGACCCGGCATCCCCGAGGCCATTCGCCACCGTCTCGAAGACCCCACCTTCCGCACCGACCTCGCACGCACCCGCGGCACAGGACTGGGCCTGCTCATCTCGCGCGAGATTGCGGAGCGGGCGGGCTGGACCCTGGCCTGGAACACCCCGGAAGACGGCGGCACAGAAGCCGTGGTGAGCGGCCGGATGGACTACCTACGGGCGTCGAAGTCGATGATGTAGTCGATGTCGAAGCGGTCGCCGCTCACGCTGTCTTCGACGTGGCTCACGAGGGAGCTGCCGTCGTAGATGCCCGACCACGGCAGCTCGGTTGGGTCCTGGCCCGGAGCCGACACCACCGAGACCCCCTCCACTTCGTCGGTGTCGCCCACAAAGTCGCCCTCCAGCACGCCATCGAGGGTGCCGAGGCGCTCGAAGTCACCGCGGAAGGCGCAGGTGGCGGTGCCCGAAAACGGCGGTGTGGCCTCGAGGTCGACGTCGATGGTGATGGTGCCGCGGCAGGTGTCGTCGCCAAAGCCAGCCATCTTGATCCACAAGGACAGGTCGCCGGTGAGCCGAGCTGTGGTGGCGTCGCCGGTGTCGGTGGTGCCGGAGTCTCCCGCGCCGGAGTCCTTGTCGTCGGACGACGCGCTCGAGCAGCCCGACGCGAATGCGGCGCCCGCGAGGACCACCAGAAGAATGGAGCGATGGGCCATGGCGGTCTCTCGGTTGGGGTGGTCGAGCACCGCGCCACTGTACGCCGCGCGGGAACAACCTGTGGGCTTGTGTGGCGGCCCTGTCACTTCTCGGACATCGCCGCCGGTGCTCTACACCGACAGCCGCCCCACCCGGTCTGCCGCAGCAGCCTCCAGCCGCCCCACCAGCTCATCCAGCGTCGACATCGGCCCGATCGGTCGCAGCGCGTGCACCTCCGAGCCCACCCGACACACCAGCCGGGGGTCGGCGCCTGCGTGGTCGGCGTGGATGCACTCCACGCTGCCACAGTCCACGACAAGGTCGGGCACATCACCGCCCAAGACAGCCAGCTGCACGCCATCTTCGCCGACAGTGAGCGTGGCCAGGTGCACGAGCCGACCGTCCACCTCCCACACCACCGACGTGCCTGCGGACGCACCTTCGATGGCCGACTCATCCCGCACCACGCCCGCAAACCAGGCGGCGAGGTCGGCCGTGGTGCGCCAGCGGGCATCGAAGTGGAGCTGGCCGTTCAGCTCGGCCACCACGAGGAAGCGGGTGGGGCTGGTTGCGTGGAGCCCTCGGACATGCGCCATCGGCACGCGCACCGAGGGACCACGCGCCTCGGGAGACGCGCCACGAGGCACGAAGACGATGCCCGCCGGCCCGCCCACCACATGCCCGTACCGGACCTGTCCGTCCGGTGCCGTGAACGCTCCCGAGGCACCCACCAGCGGACGACCCGGGTGACCACCCGTGGCCCACCACGCTCCAAGCGCCAGTGCCGCCGCCTCGCCTTCCACCCGACAGCCACGGATCGGCGCGCCGTCCCGCACCACCACCGCAGCTGCGTCGCCCGGCATGGCCACCACGTCCGTGATGTCGGAGAACGGGATGCGCCGCACCTCTCCACCACCCCGCAGCGCCCGCAGCAGACGGCCACGCCACAGCTCGAAGCCATCGGGCAGGACCCGCAGCTGGACGCGCTCTTGGAGCGGCCCAACCAGTCGTTCGCGGCCCGGGACGCGGGCAAGTTCCACAGGGAACGTGGGGGCGTGGCGCCGAGTACAGGTCATGGTCAATCCGCGCTGAGGTGGTGTGACCGGGAACAATGCCCCAGTCCAGTCAGGATTTTATAGCCCAATCGGGTATACCATGTCCGAAGTGTCGGGTGGGTCCGGATTCGTCACAGAAGAGGGGGGGACCAGATCATCGAGATCAGTTCATCATCACAGTTCAGTATTGACTGAACGATTTGACCACAGTACACCAGGGACACCTGGAGCTCGAGTGACCACCCCCGACCCCATCTCCCCCACCCGCCAGTTCGTGGAAGAGCAGGGCCTGCTGTGGGAACACAGCGGCCTGCCCCGCATGACGGGCCGCATCATCGGCTGGCTGCTCGTGTGCCAGCCCGCTGAGCAGACGGCTGCCCAGCTCGCCCTCGCCCTCGACGCCAGCAAGGGCAGCATCTCCACCAACACCCGGCTGCTGCTCCAGCTGGGCGTCATCGAGCGGGTGTCGCTGCCGGGTGAGCGGGCCACGCACTTCCGCATCGCGGCGGGCGGCTGGGAGAACTTCATCCTGGGCGAGGGCCACCGTGTGGCCAAGATTCGGGAGAGCGCCGAGCAAGGCTTGGAGCTGCTGGCCAACGCCCCCGCCGAACACCGGGCCCGGATGCTCGAATTTCACGACCTCTTCGCGTTCATCGACCGCGAATACCCAATGTTGCTCCAACACTACGCCGAGTGGAAGAAGGCCCGCCAGGAGGACGCATGACGTTCCGAGCCCGAGTCTGCATGGTGGCCCTGCTCGCCGCCGCCCCTGTCATCACCACCGCGGTGGTGCCCAACGCCGCCGAAGCCGCCGAGCCCACCATCGAAGAGCTGCTCGACGCCACCGACGACGTCAGCCGCGGCACCTCGTCGCACGGCAAGATGGTCATGCAGGTGAAGACCGACCGCTACGAGCGCACCCTCGAGATGGAGGTGTGGACCCGTGGCACCGAAGACTCCCTGGTGCGCATCCTGTCGCCGGCCAAGGAAAAGGGCGTGTCCAGCCTGAAGGTGGGCGACAACATGTGGAACTACCTGCCCAAGGTCGACCGCACGCTCAAGATCTCGGGTGCGGCCATGTCGGGGCAGTGGATGGGGTCGCACATCACGAACGACGACCTCGTGAAGCAGTCGCGGATGAAGGAGGACTACACGTACTCTCTCACCGGGAAGCCCGATGCTGCCGGCGAAGGCGTCTACAAGATCGAGCTCGTGCCCAAGCCCGATGCCCCCGTGGTGTGGGGCAAGGTGGTGGTGGAGGTGCGCGCCGACAAGCAACCCCACCAGGTCACCTACTTCGACGAAAAGGGTGAGCTGGTGCGCACCATGAAGTTCCTCGACATCCAGGAGATGGGCGGGCGCACCTTCCCCTCTCGGATGCGGGTGGAGCCGGCCGATGCGCCGGGCGAGTTCACCGAGATTCGGTACAACGACATGGCCTTCGACGTGGAGCTCTCCGACCGCGTCTTCAGCCTTCAATCGCTGAAGCGCTGAGTCCGCCGTGTCCACCCGCACCAGCCGCTTCTACTTCGCCGTCTCCTGGCGAAACCTCTGGCGCCATCGCCGCCGCACCCTCATCACGGCCGCCGCGATGGGCCTGGGCATCGCCATGTGCATGGCCTCCATCGCTCTGCAGGACGGCATGTATGCGCGCCTGTTCGACGTGATGGTCACGGGGTCGCTCGGGCACGTCCAGCTCCACCACCCCGACTACCCCGCGAAAAAGCGCGCCCACGACACCCTCCCGTCCAGCGTCTTCGAGCCCATCCAGCAGCTCGAGGGTGTGGAGCAGGTGGCCCCGCGGCTCTACAACTTCGCCCTCGCAGCGGGCACCGAGTCCTCGGCCGGTGCGCAGCTCGTGGGTGTGTCTCCGGGTCAAGAAGCCGGCATCACCGGCATCGACGGCAAGGTAGAAGACGGCACCTGGCTCGCCGACAAGGCCGGTCTGCAAGCGGTCGTGGGGGTCGACCTCGCCGATGAGCTCGACCTCACACCGGGCAGCGAGCTCGTGCTGGTGGGCCAAGACGCCTACGGAGGCATGGCCAACGACCTCTTCACCGTGGTGGGCATCGTGCGCACGGGCCAGACCGCCCTCGACCGCACGGGCGTCTGGGTCCACCTCACCGACCTCCAGACCTTCACCGCGATGGACGACCGGGTCCATGAGGTGCTGGTGGTGGGACACGACGTCGAAGGCGCCCACGCGCTGAAAGACGCCGTCGCCCAGCTGCCCTCGTCGGCCGAAGCCCTCGTGCGCTCGTGGGACGAAGCCAACCCACAGGCGGCGCAGATGATGGGCATGCAGGATGTGGGCGCCTTCATCATGCTCGGCATCGTGCTGTCTGTGGCCGCGCTCGGCGTGCTCAACACGATGCTGATGAGTGTGTTCGAGCGGGTGCGTGAGTTCGGCGTGCTGCGCGCCATCGGCCTGGCACCGCGTCAGCTCATGGTGCTCGTGGTCACCGAGAGCATGCTGCTGGCCACCGTCGCCGCCGTGATGGGCCTCACCATGGGCGGCTTGCTCGACGCCTGGCTCGTCACCCACGGCATCGAATTCTCGGTCGACGGCGGCAAGGGCCTCACCTACGCCGGCGTCACCCTCGACCCCGTCATGAAGGGCATGGTGCGCCCCCAAGGCATCGTGATCACCGTGGTCACGGTCTACCTCGTCACCTTGCTCGCCGCCGTGTGGCCCGCCATCCGGGCAGCCCGGCTCGAACCTGTCGAAGCGATGCGGGAGACCTGATGGCCACCGTCGGACTCATGCGCATCGCCGCGCGCAACCTACGCAAGAACCTGCGCCGCACGCTCATCACCGCAGCAGCGATTGCGGGCGGTCTCTCCCTGCTCATCTGGTCGGACAACCTGCAGTCCGGGTCGTACCAGGCGCTCATCCAGACCGGCGTGTCGATGATGGCCGGCCATGTGGTGGTCCAGGCCGAGGGCTACCAGGCCGACCCCGACATGCACCTGCTCGTCAACGACGAAGACACCGTCTCCAAGGCCGTTCACACCGTCGTTCCCGATGCGCGGGTGGCCAGCCGCGTGCTGGTCCAGGGCCTCCTCCAGTCCCCCCGCAACACCTCCGGCGTGGCGCTCGTGGGCATCGAACCGGAGGCCGAGTCCACCGTCTCCGACTGGCACACCAAGCTCGTCGACGGCAGCGAGTGGCTCGACCCGGCCGACAACAAGGGCGTCCTGCTCGGTGCCAAGCTGGCCGAGTCGCTCGAGGTGGAGGTGGGCGACAAGGTGGTGCTCATGGTGCAGGGCAAGGACGAGGTGGTGAACCGCCTGTTCCGGGTCCGCGGCCTCATCCGCACCGGCACCGACGACATCGACGGCTTCATGGGCCTCACCACCCTCGAAGCCGCACAGGCCGCGCTCGAACAGCCCGACTCCGCCACGATGGTCACGGTCCACGTCGACAACCCCGACGACGTCCCGCAGGTCCAGGCCGCCGTCGCAGGCGCCATGGCCGACCGTCCCGTCGAGGTCCTGCCCTGGCAGCAGGCCCTCCCCGAGATGTACGAGTTCATCCAGCTCGACCGCCAGTCCGGTCGGATGATGTTCTTCGTCATCGCCATCATCGTGAGCATGGGCGTGCTGAACACCGTGCTCATGAGCGTGATGGAGCGGGTGCGCGAGTTCGGGGTCATGCTCGCCCTCGGCACCCGTCCCGGCCAGGTCTTCCGGGTCATCCTCTTCGAGGGTGTGCTGCTCGGCTTCTTCGCCACCGGCCTGGGCCTCGCCATCGGCCTCGCCGCCACCTGGCCGGGCCACGTCGATGGCATCGACTTCGCCGCCATGATGGGCGAACAGGTCGAGGTCGCGGGCGTCCCCATGAACGCCCTCATCTACCCCCAGTTCAACTGGCCCGGCACCATCGGCTCCTGCCTGCTCGCCTGGCTCATGACTGTCCTCTCCACGCTTTGGCCCGCCTGGCACGCCGCTCGCCTCGAGCCCGTGCAGGCCATGCGCCAGACCTGACCCACACTGGAGGCCCCGAATGGCCGAACCCATCGTCCAGGTCCGCAACCTGGTGCGCACCTACCAACAGGGCCAGATCGAGGTGCAGGCGCTGCGCGGTGTCGACCTCGACATCCAAGCCGGCGAGTTCACCGCCCTCATGGGCCCCTCGGGCTCGGGCAAGACCACCCTGCTCAACCAGATCGGCGCCCTCGACACCCCCACCTCCGGCAGCGTCCGCATCGACGGCCAGGAGCTCGTGGGCATGAACAAGGTCGCCCGGTCGTCGCTTCGGCTCAACCGCATCGGCTTCGTCTTCCAGGCCTACAACCTCATCCCGGTGCTCACCGCGTTCGAGAACGCCGAGTTCGTGCTGATGATGCGCGGGGTGTCCGAGGCCGAGCGCAAAGAACGCGTGATGCGCACCCTCGCAGCTGTGGGGCTCTCCGGCATGGAGCACCGCCTGCCCGGTGAGCTGTCCGGGGGGCAGCAGCAGCGTGTGGCGGTCGCTCGGGCCATCGTGGGTGAGCCTGCCCTTGTGTTGGCCGACGAACCCACCGCCAACCTCGACTCGAAGACCGGCAACGACCTCCTCGACCTCATGCGCAAGCTCAACGAGGACCAAGGCGTCACGTTCGTCTTCGCCACCCACGACCCCAAGGTGATGGACGCCGCCAAGCGCGTGGTCACCCTGGTCGACGGCAACATCGCCAAGGACCTCATCAAGTGACCGGCTGGCTGCTCCTGCTCTCTCCGGCCCTCACGGCCGACGTGGAGGTGGGGGGCAACCTCAAGCTCTTCCACATCTCCACGTACCCGTTCGACAACGACCTCTTCGCGGCCGAGGTCCAGGACGGCACCGCCTTCACCAAGGAGTTTCCGCTCGAAGAAGATGAGGTGAAGGCGTCGGCGTCCAGCATGGGCCTGCTCACGTCGCGGTTCACATTCGACGTCTATGCCAACTGGCTCACGTTCTCGGTCCATCCCCAGCTCACCGTCCAGCCCGGCACCTCGACGTCCGCACTCGCGGTCACCCAGACCGGCACCGGCATCCCGCAGGCCGTCGATCTCTCCTGGGAAGCTGTCGACGACGACGACCTGCTCGTGCAGCTCCGCGCCGACCGGCTGGTGGTGGAGGTGGAGCAGGGTCCTGTCCGCGCGGCCCTCGGTCGACAGGCCATCACCTTCGGCCACGGCCTCTTCTTCACGCCCCTCGACCTGGTGAACCCCTTCTTCCCCACCTCGGTCGACCAGGAGTACAAGCCCGGCGTCGATGCCGCCCGTGTCGACGGTTGGTTTGGCACCGGGGGCCAGGTGAGCGTTGCGTCGGCCTATCGAGGGGACTGGGACCGCGACGGCATGGTGCACGCCGCCTACGCCCAACAGACGGTCGGTCTCTGGGACATCGGGCTGTTCGGTGCTCTGGTGCAGGGAGACACCGTGGGAGGCCTCAGCACCGCGGGCTCCATCGGTCCGGTCAGCCTGCACGCCGACGCCAGCTTCACGTCGCCCAAGCAAGACAACGAAGACCCCTTCGTGCGCGCTGTGGTGGGCGCCCAAGGCACCGTCACACCCAAGACCCAGCTCATGGGCGAGGTGTACGTCCAGACCAACGGCGCCACCGACCCTGCCGCCTACCTCGACCAGATGTCGGGGCCCCGGTACCAACGCGCCGAGCTCTGGCTGGCCGGCCGCACCTACGCCGCGCTGTCGGTCTCCCAAGAGATCCAACCCATGCTGTCGGGCTCGCTGTTCGCGATGGCCAACTTGGAAGACCAGAGCGCCCTGCTGGGCCCAGGTCTCGCATGGAACGTGGCCGACAACGCCACCGCCAGCCTGGGTGCGTATGTGGGCCTTGGAGAGCGCCCCGTCGAGTACCAGGTGGAGAACCACGACAACGTGTTCGAGGCCATCGAACAGGCCATCACGGTGTCGGAGAACCCCCTGCGCAGCGAGATGGGAGCCACGCCCACCACGGTCTTTGCGAGCATGCAGGCGTGGTTCTGACGGGGCCGGTTTTCTTCCGAATCCAGACCCAGCGCATGCCCTGAACAGGTCACCACCCCACCCACCACCCCTGGACCTTAGGCAATCCATGTAGCCGCCTCCGAGCGGTTCGGTGCGGCTGCTCCCCTCCCACGGAGGTGCCACACCATGTCTGCGCCATGGGCTCTCTGCACAATCTGGCTCGCGACCGCCCAAGCCGAGGAGCGTGTTCCCATCCTGCGGGTGGAGGGCCCCACCCTGGTGGTCCCCATCGGCGCCAACGACGGCATCCGCCCCGGCCAGACCGTCGAGGTGTACCGCACCGTGTCCGCCGTCGACCCACGCACCGGGCGCACTCTGACCGACCAATTCCGGGTGGGCAGCGGGGTGGTCACCTCGACCGGCGACACCCTGTCCCAGCTCCACGTGCCCGCTGACCTGGCCGTGCGCCTGACCGCAGGCGATGTCGTCGGCCTCCATCCCGTCGCCCCGGTCGCGGCTACACCCAAGCCAACCGCCCACACGCCCACCCGGGCCGAGGTGCGCTACACCCTCACCCCCGAGGCCCGCGCGTTCCAAGAGGCGTTCGACACTGCCGCCGGCGCGCCACGGGAAGACCGCCTCGCCGTGTGGACCACCTGGCTCGAGGACTGGCCCGACACGGCCGTCACAAGCGCGGTCCGAGACGAGGTGGCGTCTCTGCAGAAACCCATGGTGGAGGAGCGTCCCGCACCCACCGTCGACCTCGAGTCGGCAGCCCCCACGCTCGTGCCCGAGCACGTTCGCGTCCCGGTGGTGGTGACGGGCGAGCGTTCCGACATCATCCAGTCCGCCACGCTCTTCTACAGGGCCAGCGGAGCCACCACCTACCGACACACCGGCTTCCAGTCCGCCGGCGACACCGCATGGTCGGCCGAAGTGCCCGCCGACGCCGTCCTTCGACCCGGCCTCGAGTGGTTTGTCGAGGTCCGCGACACCGGGGACACCATGCACACGGTCGGCGGCAGCGCACAGGCACCCGCCTCCATCCATGTGCGCGAGGTGGCGTCTCCGCGGGTCATCGAGGACCGCTCCCAAGCCACCCTCATCTACGAATACGTCGACTTCTACGCCGGCTCCGGAGCCGACCGCTACAGCCACGGCGAAGCGGACTTCCTGTACCGCATCGGCCTGCCCGTGCTCTACAGCATGCGACTGGGGGCCGGCACGTACCGCGGGGTGGGTGGTGACACCGAAGACCTCGACGCACTGGGCATCGACGGTGCCGAAGCCGCCTCCGAGCCCGTGGGCTACAACTTTGGCTACACCGAGCTCGAATTCCAGCTCAGCCCCTGGTTCGCCGTCATCGGTCGAGGGCTCGTCGGCATCGACTACAGCGGCCTCGCCGGCGGAGCCGAGGGGCGCATCCGGCTCGGCAAGGAAGCCGGCACCAGCCTCGACGCCGGCGCCGCACGCATCGGTCGCATCGGCACCCGCTACGCCCTCGGCTTGGACTGGAACTCGGTCGAGCGCGTGCCCATGGGCGCATCCATCGAGGTCACAGACTTCCCCGGCGTGGCCCGCCAGGCGCGCACCACCATCGAAAACTACGGCGTTCGGCTCATCTACGACGCCCGCTACGCCTTCACCGACCACGTGGAGCTCGGGGCCCGAGTGGGCTGGGCGCTCCGCAACATCGACCACGCCGGACCCTCGGCAGGCGCACAGGCGGTGTTCTCATGGTGACCCCCTCCACGCTTCTTCTCGTTGTCCTCTCCAGCCTCGCCGCCCCCGCCCGGGCGTCCGCCCCACCGCCACCGCTCGACCAGGTGGTCCACGTCCCCCCCACCCGCACCGCCGCGGGTCAGCCACTCACCGTGACCGTCGACGTGGCCGACATCTCCGCGACCGGTCCCATCCTGTTGTATTGGCGCATCATCGGCGAAGACCAATGGAGCAGCCTGGTCTTCGAGCGCGACGGAGACGCCTACACAACCGCGATTCCCGGCCGAACCATCCACCTCCCCGGTGTGGAGTATGTCATCGCGAGCAAGCGAGGGGACGCACGCGCCACCCCACGCTTCGCCACCTTCGAGCGCCCCCACCGGGTCTACGTGGCCGGAGAAACCAACGCGAGCCGGGAACGACGCCTGCTCGCCCAATACGGCGGCCACAGAAGCACCGTCAAGCTCTATGGCGGGGCCGCCAGCTATGGAACGCTCCCCGGCCACGCCGACGACATCCAGCGCGACCTGGGCGCCAGCTTCACGTACCGCACCCTGACCAACCTCCACGCCCTCGAATTCCGCTTCGACCGCACCCGCGCCGAGACCCCCGCCGACTCTCCCACCCTCACGCAGGCCGGAGTCGAGCCCACCGGCAACCAATACGAAGCCGGCTACGACCGGGGCTCGGCCGCCGCACACTTCGCCCTCCACGACGTGTTCGGCGTGCGGCTGGGTGCGTCCCTCGGTGTGGACCTGGACGGCTTCACCGCGGGCGGTGGTGTGGGACTGCGCTTCGGAACCGCCGCCGGGACCCGCGTGTGGGCGTTCTTCGATGGGGTCGCAGGAGTGGGCCAGACGGCGGGCCTCTCGCTCACGTGGGACACCGTTCCCAACGTTCCCATGACCGCAGGCGTCGACATCACCACCTGGCCGGCCGGCGTCGAGTGGGCCACCCGGCTGCGATACGGCGCCTCCGTTCCGCTCGGTGACCAGCTCGGCCTGGACCTCGAAGCCAGCTACCAGGCCCGCAGCGCGCTCGCCGGTGGCTTCGGTGGACGAGGGGGACTGTCGTGGTCGTTCTGAGCTTCCTCTTCATGCTGGTTCTCGGCGCAGAAGCGGCCGAGCCCGCCGAGACCCTCCGCCCATGGGGACGCGACCAGGTGGGCGTTTCGGTGCTGCCCATTCCCGCCCATCCGCTGGCCCGACAGCTGGAGGCCGGTGTGGCAGCGGGCATGGAGCCCGGCATGGTGCTGGTCCCGCTCACCGACGATGCAACCCAGCGTCTCGTCGACGAACCCGGCTGCCGAGCCCGCCCTCGCTGCATCCACGAGGTGGTCCACCCGGGCCTGGGGTTCGTGGTCGATGCCAGCGTGTCGGGAAGCACCCGCACTCCGGTCTTCGTGCTCCGCCTGCTTCGCAACGGCGTGGAGGTCGACCGCCGCAGCCGCTTTGCCACACAAGGCGGCCTCACGCAGGCTGTTGCGGATGAGGTGAACGCGATGCTGCGGCCGCATCACTTCGACTACCGCTTCTATCAGCGGGCCGTCGCGGGCGACCCCGAGGCAGGTGACCGGCTGCTGGACCGATATCCAGACAGCCCCTGGGCGCAGGCCTGGCGGGCGCACCGGGCCGCGGAACCGTGATGTGGTGGGTTGGTGCCGGATGTTGGGAAGACCTGCGAGCCCGGGTCAACCCCGGTACACTGCACCGGTGAAGCACCTACCGAGGGGACCACGATGCGCGCATTCATCTTCTTGCCGTTGGCGCTCTCTGCGTGCACCAACGGAGAGACCAACCTGCTGAAGACCCACGCGCTGGACGATGGCCCGGGGCCCGGCGAAGCCACCGGCGGCTCCCAACACTTCGAGCCAACCATCCCTGCTGCGATACCGTGCCCGGACGACACCACGGTCGACTGGGAGCTGGAGCTTGCATGGGAAGTGGGGCATCCGTATGCATACCAGGTTGCCCACGGGCGGGTCTTCGACACAACCGGCGACGGTGTGGTCGACCGACGGGACACCCCCGTGTTCGTCAGCAGCGAGTCCGAAGGCGCTGTGCGGGCCTACTTCTTCGAGGACGAACACGAAGACAGAACCATCGTGGACGAAGCGTGGCGAAGCTACACCCGACTCGCCAACACCGACCACCTCCAAGGCGCCGAAGTGGTCGTGAGCTGGTATCTGAACGGAGACTCCAACGACCGAGTCACCGTTGTGGGCGAGGAATCCAACCAGACGCACCTGGTCCCCGAGAACTCCACGATTTCCCCATGGGTTGCCGACTTCGACCATGACGGCAGCGCAGACATCGCCGTGGAAGGTCGGGCGGTCCATGCCACGACCGGCACGGTCTCCAGCCACTGGGGTCGGGCTCCCAACGACACCCTGTTCCCCGTTGCCGTCGATCTGGACGGCGATGGCGAGGTGGAGAACCTGTCCGCAGTCTGGGAGGGCTACGACGCCGGAGACTTTGGCATCGTGGACGCGAGTGGACACCTCGCGGGACTCTGCTTCCACGACGACGGGGACTGGACCACGTTCATCACCGCGGTTGGAAACCTGGACCGAGACCCCGACGGTGAGTTTGTCGTGGCCGCTGGAAACCGGCTTGTTGTGTGCGATACCAACGGAAGCGCCAGAGCGGAGACCACCACTCCGGTCGAACAACCCGCACTGCTCGCCATCGGCAACCTCGACGCCGACCCCGAGCCAGAGATTGTGCTCTCCGGTCGTGGCATCTACGTGTACGACCACCACCTGAACCCACTCTGGGCGGTCGAGGACCACGACTGGCTTCCCAGCTCACTCGCCGACCTCGACGCCGATGGGGTCCACGAGGTTCTCGTCACTCGAGGCACTGGCGACCTGGAGATCTACAACGGAGAGGGGCGTCTCTTGACCGAGTGGCGCATCTACGGCCGGTCCGTGGGACACAGCTGGCGCGCGCAGCCAGTCGTGGCCGACGTCGACCTGGACGGGCTGGCGGAAATCATCGTCCCGGGCGCCCCCACCGTCGTTCTCGAGAACGGGGACGGCTGGGCAGGGGTGGACCACATTCCCGGCTCACTGTCCACCACCGGGTCGGCGGGAACCACATCGCGTCACTGGGAAAGCGGCGGGCACAACGGCTGGAACGCCCGCCCCACCTGTGTTCCCGTGGGGGACTGAGCCACACCCTACCCATCCAGCCGACGCGCCCGAAACCCCGCCGCCACCAGCGCCTCCACCGCTTCGTCGGCCCACGTACACCACCGCCCCCGACACACCGCCACAATCTCTCGGTCCAGCGGCAGCTCCGCCATCCGGTGGGCCAGCTGCGGCAGCGGCACCGAGCGGGCACCCGGTCGATGCCCATGGGCGAACTCTGCTTCGGGCCGCACATCGATGAGCACGGCGTCTCCTGTGGCCACCAGCCCGTCCACCTCGGCCAGGGGTGCCAGCGCGACCGCCGGGTGGTCGGCCAGCCAGTCCTCCCGCACCATCCGGAGCTCGGGATCACGGGCGAGCGCGACCGCCTCGAGGTGCTGGAGGAGGTCGGCCACACCTGGCGCGAGGGCGTAGACCACCCGCGTGCCCTCCCGCGACCGCGTGACCAGGTGCGCCCTGGCGAGGACCTGGAGGTGCTGGGAGGTGCTGGCCACCGTGCGCTCCGAGCCGCGCGCGAGGGTGTCGACGTCGCGGGGAGACTGCTCCAGGAGGTGGAGCAGCTCGAAGCGATGGGGATGGGCCAGGGCCTTGGCCGACCGGGCGAGCGCCCCGAAGGCAGCGGTCTTGAGGGCGCGGGACATCGGCACACCGGAGCCAGAGGTGGTCGGGGCTCTACCCATCTTCTGGATCGGGGTCGACGGTCGCCATGAATTCTACTATTCTGTTGAACAGTTGAACATCGAGCCCCGGAGCCCACCCATGTCCGCCACCGCCGCCCACTGGGACCGCGTCTACACGCAGAAGGACGTCACGAAGGTCAGCTGGTACCAGCCCACCCCGCACAGCTCGCTGCGGCTCGTCCGCCAGTTCGCCGCCCCCGGAGCCTCCGTGGTGGACGTCGGAGCCGGCGCGTCCTTGCTTGTGGACCACCTGCTCGATGCCGGCCACACCGACCTCACGCTGGTGGACATCTCCGCAGTCGCACTCGACATCACCCGCCAGCGGCTCGGCCCCCGCGCCCAAGGCGTCGACACGCAGGCCACCGACCTCCTGGCGTGGTCTCCCGGACGCACCTTCGACGTGTGGCACGACCGGGCGGTGTTCCACTTCCTCACCAGCGCCGACGCCATCGCCGCCTACCGCGAGCGCCTCCACAACAGCCTCGTGCCGGGCGGTCTGGCCATCGTGGCCGCCTTCCACACCACCGGTCCCGACCGCTGCTCCAGCCTCCCCACCGCCCAATACACCGCAGACCGCCTGCACGCGGCACTCGGCGGCTCCGACGCCTTCGAGCGGCTGGAGGACACCATCGAAGCCCACCCGCATCCACGGGGCGGGACCCAGGCCTTCCAGGTGGTGGCGCTCCGCAAGCGGCCGAACCTACGGATGCAGGGACAGCCCCACGCCCACCCACACGCCATCGGGCAAGGCCTGGCCACCGAGCGTGCGTCCGGTCCGGACACCGCCCTCCACCACCACGCGGAGGGGTGACGTTCCGGGCTGCACCCGCACCCCCAGCCCCGAGTCCACCCAGGACAGGTCGAGCTCGGCGTCTTCACCGCCCCAGGTCTGGCCGCCGGTTCGCACGAAGGCCGATGCGCCCAGCTCTTCACCGTCGACGTCGAAGGAGACTCCTTCGGGGAAGGTCATGGACACACGCACCGCATCGGACAGCTTCCACGCCAGGAAGACCGCCGGAAAGGTGAGCCACCGCCCCTTCCACATCGTGCGCCCCACGCCGAGGCCCCAGTCCACCTTCTCCCCCTGCTTGCCCGCCAGAGCCAGCCCGAACACCCGCACGCCGCTGGCCGACCCATCCGCCACCCCCCACATCAGCCCACCATCCACCATCACCAGCCCACCGCCGTCCCACGCGCCAAAGCCCATGACGTCGGCCTGAGCGCTGGACAGCATGCGCTCCTGCCCCTGCAGCTGCCATGGGCCACGGGCCACCTTTCCCGACACCAGCAGCGCGCGGTCGTCTCCGCCTGCAATGGGGAGGGTGAACGACGCACCGTGCGACCAGCGGGTCTCGCCCGGAGCCCCCATCCGCTCGGTGGTCAGGCCGCCAAGGCTGAAGTCGTCGGCCCGCACGCGGGTGGGTGGGACGTCCGCGGGCTCGGGCGTCTCGGCGGCCAGAGCGGTGGCCAGAACCAGACCAGCGACCATCGCGTCCTCCAGGGGTGGGTCCGCTCACCATCACCTGTCCGAGGGCTTTGTAGGGTGTCCGTTCGTATCCGTTGGTGTCGAACGGACTGGCGCCTTCAAAGGAACGAGACGTCGCCCACACCCTGACGCACCACGCGCGGCTCCCCCATCGAGAGGTCGAGCACGGAGGTGCGCACGCCGGGAAGCTCGTCGCCCAGATCGACCACCAGGTCGACGTCGCGGCTGAAGCGCTCGTGCACTTCGTAGCCCATCTTCGGGATGGCGCCGTGGTCGTCGGGGGGGACGCTGGCCACGAGGAGCGGGCCGCCAAATTGGTCGAGGACTTCCATCGCAAGCGGTGCTTCGGGAATTCGGACACCCACGATGGCCCGCTTCATGCGCAGCTGACGGTGGAGCGTGTGTTGGGCCGGCAGCAGCACGGTGTAGGGCCCGGGCCAGATGCGGTTGAGCAGCCGAAAGGCCCGACCGTCGATGAGCGTGATGCTGGTGGCCATCGAGATGTCGCGGCAGATGAGCGAGAAGCGACGGGCCGTGGCGTGCTCGGGCCGGAGTCGGGCGAGCCGGGTGCGGGCCTTCTTGGACGCCGGATCGATGCAGAAGGCCCAGCTCGTGCCCATGGGCAGCGCGATGACTCCGTTTCGACGGAGGGACTCCACGATCTGGCCGAGGTGCCGCTGGTTGGGCGGGTCCATGTAGGTGTAGAGGTGGTCGCCCATGTTGCCGCCGGGGTGGACACGCGGACAGGTTGCCCGTGGCCCCCGTGTTCTCGCACGGCCAGCGCAGTGCGGCCACCGCCGGTTTGGTCTCGGGATGTCCTGGATGGCGGCAAGCGACCACAAGCTGATCTGGCTCCGGCACATTGGACTGTGCCGACCCGCCCCGCCGGGTAGGCAAGCTGGAATGTTGTGAGACGACCTCTACTGTGGCGCATCGAGGTCGATGAAGACACAGCAGGTGGAGAGTGGCATGCCAGGTTCCCCACAGCACCGGTCCGGCGATGGGAACGTGGGTGGGCTCGGGGCACTCGGTCGGCTGTTCGCATCGGCCCGGGACCTGGATGTCCCCGACTCGGCAGATGTCGACTGGTGGCGGTCGCGGATCCTGGGCCGACTGCTGGTCACATTCCTCGTGTTCTCCGTGGTGGCCGTGGTTCCGAGCGTGGTCGCGTCCATCTCGGTCGGTGCCTGGGCCCTCGTGGTGGTCGACCTTGCGTTCGTGGCTTGGTTTGCGGTTCTCTGGCGCTTCGACACCATCCCATCCCGCATCCGCACACGCCTGCTGCTGTTCAGTGTCTACGCGCTCGCCGCCGGCCTCCTGGGCTTCATCGGCTCGCGGGGGGCCGGCTTCATCTGGCTGTTCGGGTATGTGGTCCTCACCGCCCTGCTCCTCGGTCACACCGCCCTGCTCCAGGCCATCGCGCTGAGCCTCATCACGGTGGCGGGCTTCACGTTCGCCAGCCACCACGCCCCACTCGACAGCCCCTACCCCGACTGGCGTCTGTTGTGGGCCGTGCTCGGCGGAAACACCGTGCTGTTGGCCGCTGTGGTGGCGGCGGCGATGTCGGGCGTGTTGGAGGGCCTGGGCCGCACTCTGCACCGGGGCGCCACCCTCCGCGACGCCCTCTCCGAGCGCAACCACGCCCTCGACCACTCCAACCGGGCCCTCCAAGCCGAGATCCAGAGGCGGGAGGAAAGCGAAGCCGCCCGCGAGCGCCTCCAACAGCAGCTGGCCCAAGCGGAGAAGATGGACGCCCTCGGCCGCCTGTCCCGCGGCATCGCGCACGACCTCAACAACCTGCTGCAGCCCATCGTCATGCACGGCGAGTTCATCCGCGAAGCCGCCCCGGCCGATGCCACCTGGCGACAGGACGCCGAGCAGGTGCTCATGTCGGCCAGCCGCGCCAGCTCATTGGTTCGCCAGGTCCTCACCTTCGGCCAGCAGGTGGCCCCGCACATCGAACGCGTGAACCTGCTCGACCACATCAACCAGACCGTCTCCCTCGCCCGGGCCGCCACCCGCTCGACGGCCACCGTCCGCGTGCGGGGCCCGTCCACCCCCGTCCACGTCTACATCGACCCAACGCACCTCCACCAGCTGGTGATGAACCTCTGCACCAACGCGCTCCAGGCCATGAACGCCGAGGGGGGGCTGCTCGAAGTGGCCTGTGGAGTCGGTAAGCCCACCTTGAAGGACCGGCAGGTGCACCGCCACCAAGCCGGCGAGACCGACCGGACCGGTCCCGACGCCTGCGCGTGGGTCACCGTGACCGACACCGGCCCGGGCATCGGAGCCGAGCTGGTGGACCGTGTCTTCGAGCCCTTCTTCACCACACGGGTCGACCAGGGCGGCACCGGCCTCGGCCTGTCTATCGTGCACGGCCTCGTGCTCCGGGCAGGTGGCTCCCTCACCCTGTCCACCGGTCCGGGCGAAGGAACCGCCTTTGCCATCGCCCTGCCATGTGCCAACCCATCGGTCGCACCAACGCCCCCACCCCGCCCGGTCCCGTCCAGCCCGCCGGACGTCCACCCCTGTGTGCTGGTGGTCGACGACGAGCCCACCCTCCGACGGGTCACCGCCCGCATCCTCCGCAAGGGCCCCTTCGAGGTCATCGTGGCCGACAGCGCCGAAGCCGCCCTCGACCTGGTCACCGAAGGGAACCAGGCGGTGGACATGGTGCTCTCCGACCGCCGCATGCCGCACATGACCGGTGAAGAGCTCGCCGAACAGCTGGCGGTCCTGCGTCCCGACCTTCCGGTGGTGCTGATGTCGGGCGACGGCACCGAGCGGTCCCCCGAAGACCTCACCCGCCTCGGTGTCCGCGAGGTCCTGGCAAAGCCCTTTGGCTCCAAGCAGCTGCTGGCGACCATTCACACCGTCCTCGGGCTCGAGCGCTAGACGAGCGTGGGGGAGCGCAGGTGGGGCCGCTCCAATACGGGCCAGACGCACCCGAGGAGGCCGCCATGTTCCAGTCCCTGGTCCTCGCGCTTGTGTTGGCCACAGCCCACGCAGCCCCCGCTCCCACGCTCGACCTGGCATACCTCCCCCCCTCCGACATCGCCGGTGCGGTGGCCCGGCTCGACATCCACCGCCCAGACACCGAAGCCGCCGCTCCCTTGGTGGTTCTGGTCCATGGCGGCAGCTGGGTGGGCGGTGACAAGAAGAACTACGCCAGCCAGGCACCGCGCCTGGTGTCGTGGTGGCTCGACCGTGGCTACGTGGTGGCGGCCGTCAATTTCCGGCTGGCCACGAAGCCCGGTGTGCCGGCGCAGGTCAAGCCGGTCGACCAGGCACGCGACATCGCGCAGGCCCTCGCATGGCTCCACGCCAACGCCTCCCAACACGGCATCGACAGCACGCAAGGGGCGGTGGCGGTGGGCTTTTCGTCGGGCGCGCACCTCGTGGCGTTGCTCGGCGCCGATGGCCAGTACCTCGAAGCGGCAGGACTGCCCGAGACCCACCTCCGCGCCACCGTGTCGCTCGATGTGCACGCCTATGACGTCCCGCTGGCCCTCCAGCTGATGAAGGGCAGCGTGGTGGAGCGCAACATGGGTCACATGCAGCACCTCTTCGGGACCACCTCCGCGGAACAGATGGTGGCCTCGCCGGCCGGTCATGTGGAGGGCTACGTGGCCCCGGCCTTCCTGGTCTCGGTGGAGCCCGACCCCCAGAAGCCCGGCACTCACGGCTACATCGTCGACCAGACGGCAGCTCGATACGTGGCACTGCTGCAGTCCAAGGGCCACACGGCCGGCCGACTGCACGACAGCAGCCGCACGCACACCTCGCTCGTCACCGGCTTCGGCGCACCCAACGACCCGGTGGCCGCAGCGGTGGGCACATTCCTCGACACCTTGCCCGCTCGCTGATCTACCGGCGGTCGAGGGCCATCATCAGCAGCAGGGCCCACTCGCGGGACACGCTCTGCTCGAGAACGTCGTGGCCCCGTTCTCCTTCCAGGATGCGGCGCACCCAGGGGGCGGTGACCCGGTCCAGATGAGCGCGGGCGTCGTGGGACCGGCCGAGGGCCGCACACGCAATCCAACAGAAGGCGTGCGTGTCGTCGTCGACCACACCCGACTCGGCGAACCCGGCCAGTGCACGGGCGTGCTCACCGAACACAACCGCAGACCGCGCCTGTGTGGTCAGGATGAACCGTACATTGTCCGACTGCACGCGCCGTGCCCAACGCAGCGCATTGTCCAGGTGTCGAGTCGCCACCGCACGGTGGTCGGCGAGGGTCTCGAGGGCGCCGAGGTGCAACGCCACCACCGCCGCATCGAACCAATGCGCGGTCCGTACGAGCGTGTCGAGATGTGCGCGCCCGCGTGGGAGGGCGTCGGGAACCATCAGCTCACACGACCACACCACCCACTGGCTGGTCACTTTGTCGCGAAGTGCGCAGGGCTCCAGGCGTTCGTGGTGTTGCCCGAGGCGACGGTGGAGCGCACGGGCCTCCGCCCAGGAGTCGACGCGATTGCCGCGGATGACGTCGACATAGGCCTGGCCGTGGTGGTCACCGACCGACCGGTACAGGTCGAGGGCCTCGCGAAAGAGCGCCTGAGCGGTGTCGGCGCGTTCGGTCTTGGCCTGCACACCCGCCAGGCTGGTGAGCAACCGCGCCCGGTGGCGAGGAAGGGTGGCGGACTCCAGCGCCCGAATTTGTCGTGCCCCCCCTTCACCTCCGGGGAGATCGGACGTGGCCCAAGCCGTCCAGGTCCTGGACGCCAGAGCAGGCGGCACACGGTCGACCTCGGCCAGCAACCGGGGCTCGAGCCGCGCAACCACGGGGGACACACCCCCACGCTGGGCGGTCTGCAAGCACAAGGCGCGGGTCCGGACGCGGGTGGGGAGGGACAGCCCGTCGGCCGCCAGGACCGCCTCGAGTCGAGCTGTGTGGGTGAGTGCAGACACGGCGTGGCGGGTCTCGTGCACCCACAGACACGTGAGCAACGCCAGCTGGTCGGTGTCGCCGTCGGAGGCCGCCTGTTCGAGCACGGCGGCCAGGCCCGCAGAGCCGAGGAGGGCCCGAACCTCGGTGGCCTCCATGCCGAACGAACAGTCATCCACCAGGGCCAGGCCGTCCGTGACCAGCCACCGGCCCACCCGTCGGCGGGCATCTGCGCCGACAGACGGGTGCGACTGCCCACTCACGAAGCCACGCACCACCGCGAACATGCCCAGGTGGGCGTCCTCCCACCGCAGCAACGAGGCATCGACCAGGCGGACGAGCACCGCCAGCGCATCGCCACGGCCGGTGGCCACTTCCGCGAGGGTGAGCCCCAGCGCCCCCGGCAGCCCCGCCATGCAGGCAAGTGCCTCTTGTTCGGACGGATCCAGGCGGGCCCAGCTCTCCCCGATGGCGGCGGCCATGCTGCGGTGAGACCCCGGCGCGCCACCTCCGGGCGGCTGGGCGAGCAGCCGCTCCAAGCGCTGGAGCACCACCGCCGGCGGCATCAGAGGACCGTGTGCCGCGGCAAGCTCGAGGGCCAGGGGAATTCCTTCGAGCTGACGCGCCATCGTGGCCAGCTCGGGCACATCCCCCCAGCGGCTCCGGCGGCGCAGGACCTCGACGGAGTGCTCAGGCGACAGGGACTCCACGAGGAGGAGGTCTTCGACGGGCAGCCGGAGGCGACGCCGAGACGTGACCAGCACCCGCACACCGGTTCGGGTGACCCAGTCGTGGACCACCGGAGCGGCGGCTTCGGCCCCTGCATCCAGGTCGTCGAGCACGAGGATGCGGCCGGTCTGCTCGTGCAGCGCCTCCAGCAAGGCGTCCGAGCTGTGGGCATTGCGCACGCCCAGAGCCCGTCCCACGGCTTCGGCCAGCCCCGCCGCCCCGTCGATGCCGGCCGCATCCACCCATCCCAGCAGCTGGCCGGACTCGGAGAGCGTCCGGGCGAGCCAGCGGGCGAGGGAGGTCTTGCCGATGCCCCCCATGCCGAGGAGGGTGAGGAGCTCGCTCGGACCGGCGGCCCACGCCTCGAGCCGGGCACACTCGGCGTCGCGGCCGATGAGGTGGGTGGGGGGAAGGTCGGCCGGCGCCGACTGGACGGGAACTGGCGCGACGGGCGGCGGCGTGAACCGAATTCCCTCGCCCCGGAGCGCATGCAGCCACAGCGGCTGCCCGGGGTCGGCTTCCAGCTTGGCCCGCAGCCGATGGAAGGTCTTGTCGACGGCCCGAGACCGGGTGCCCGGATGGTAGCCCCACACATCCTGCAGCAGGGTGTCCCGCGCGACAAGGTGGCCGGGGCGCTGCGCCAGATACCGCAGCAGCTCGCCCTCTTTGGTGGTGAGGGGCACCCGTCGGCCGCCCCGCTCCACCCATCCATGGACGGCGTCCACCGTCACTTCATCTCGAGTCCAGCGCATGCCGAGACCGTAGCCGTCCGCCGTGGCTGTGGCACGAAGGGGACCTCTCAGCCTGTTTCGGCCGGCCGACCCGTCAGCCCCAGAGCGCCCGGAACGGCGTGATGCCGGGCAGATAGGCCTCGGGGTCGACCGCGAAGGCTTCCAGGACACCCGCCATGAAGTGGGCTGGGGTGAGAACCGTTCCGGTGCTGCTCGGCACCCCGGAGGAGAGGTCGAGGGGCTCGCTCACCTGGGTGGCGTCGGTGGCGCCCACCACCCGTCCGCCCGAGATCCCGCCCCCGACGGCCAACACGCTGGTGTAGGGCCAGTGGTCTTTGCCATTGCCGGCGTTGAGCGCAGGCGCGCGGCCCATCTCCGACATCGCGAGCACGAGGGTCTCGTCGAGGAGGGTGCCGCCTTCGGTGCCTTCGGTGCGGTGCAGGGTGTCGAGGAGGTCGGCGAGCGACGAGAAGGAGGCCTCGAACGCGGCATCCTGGTGGTAGGCGTTGTCGACGTGGGAGTCCCAGTTCACCATGTTGGGCAGCGGGGCCTGGATGACCACTGCGCGGGTGAGGTCGTCTTGCAGGGCCCGCACGGCCAGCGCGGTGTATTCGTTGGTGTCGGGGGCCTCGGACAAGGACAGGACGGAGGCGTAGGGTGAGATGCGCTGGCGTCGGTCGAGGGCATCCCGATAGGCCCCGGCACGGGCGTCTCCAGACGCTGCCACACGGGTGGACACGGTGGACAGGTAGCGGTCGACGAGGGCTTCGGAGGAGGTGTCGACGGAAGCGGCTCGGGGCAGGTCGCCAGCGAGCGTTCCGCCGAGGATGTGGTTGACCGGGGCCAGCATCGCGCCGAAGTCGCCGGTGAACCGTGGGCCGCCCAGGTTGAGGTAGGGCAGGGCCTGGTCGCGGCCGGTGGCGTGGGAGAGCATCGCGCCGATGTCGGGGGCCGCTGCGGTGCGCTGCCCCGTGAGGGCCAGGATGGTGCAGGAGTCGTGGCCGATGCTGCCCACGTTGAGGCCGTTGACGATGCACGCCCGGCTGCCGTGCGAGGTGAACACGCGGTCGACCGACGGGCGGGTCGGGTTGGAGGCCCAGGAGAGGTCGCCGGCCGAGGCCAGAGTGGCGTCGGGGTCGCCGGGGATGATGTCGGAGCCGAAGTGGGGGTCGAAGGCATAGGTGGTGTCCCAGCCGCCCTTGTTCCACCAGATGAGCAGGAATTTGGGGCCCTCACCTGCGGCGCGGGCCCGGGTGCCACCGAGGGCGCCCGCCGCGAGCAAGGAGCCCAGCAGAGTCCGACGGCTGAGAGCCAGGTGGTGAGAACCACCCAGCACGCGCGGGTGTCGCCGACTGCTCATGGTGGGTCTCCGAGGATGCGCGCGCTCCATTCCATGCCGGCCACCAATGGAAAGCCCGAGCCGAGGGGGGGGAGGCGGGACTCGAACAGGTAGACGTCGAGGTGGTCGACGGTGGGGTCGGCGGTGGCGGAGTGGTCGGTGCGCCAGCGGTGGACCGGCCCCATGACGTCGGACAGTTCAAGGCCCTGCTCGATGCCGGTGCCGCGCTCCACCCCCACGATGCGGACGGGTGCGGTGTCGATGCTGCGGGGGTCGGTGGACACGCCGACGTCGCGCACGAAGTCCCACACTTCGGTCAGCTCGACCACGCCGCTGTCGTCGACGCGGGTGCGGACGGTGTCGGTGGTCCAGCTGTCGCCAGAAGCCCCCGTGGAGAACAGGAGCGGGGGCTCCCAGGTGTCGTGGGCCACGGACCGGCCGTCGGTGTCGAAGCGCTCACGGGCGACCAGCCAGGCGTCGTCGCCGTCGACCAGCCAGTGCTCGGTGAGCCAGACCCCGTGTGTGACCGGTCGTCCCAGGCCCACGTGCGTGGAGACGAAGGTGAGGCCTTCGGGGAAGTCGGGGTGGAGGTCGACGGTCTCAAGGACCTCCCAGGCGGCCACTGCGGTGGGGCTACCGGGACCGGCGGGGAGTGCGTCGCCCAGGCCACGGGCGCCCTGGCCCAGCCATGCCAGGAAGCAGGCGTTTTCGTCGGCGCTCGGTCCGCCGGTGGGTGGCATGGTGCCGTCTTCGATGCGCGCCTGAATCCGCACCGAGTGTGCAAACACGTCGTCGGCCGAGTCGAGCACCAGCTCGGGCGGTGCGCCATACCGGAAGTCTTCGGCCACTGTGCTGGTGTGGCAGCCGGAGCAGTAGGTGAGGAGGTAGGGCTCGCCGGTGTTGGCCCAGGACAGGGGGCTGGCGCAGTGGGCCGGGGTGTCGGGGAGGGGGCCGGGCTCGGGCGTGCCAGAGTCGGGGGTGGGCTCGGTGCCACCTCCAGACGAGAACAGCCCAGCACTCGGCAATGCCGCGGACTTGTCTTCGCAGGCCACCAGGCTGGCGACCACGACGAGGGCACACGCCGGCCGCATCAGTACAGCACCGCGGCGGGGTGGCGAATCAGCGCATGGAGCACCACCGCCCAGCCGGAGAGGGGGTCGGCCGTGCCCCCTGCGGCTTCGAAGAGGTCGACCAGTTCGTCCACCTCGATGGCATCGGTGGCAACGGGTTGGGACAGCATGCGGGTGTGGAGGGCGACCAGCTGCGCACGGATTTCGGCGCTGGACACGGTGGTGTCGTCGGGGGCCACGACGGTGAAGAGCCTGCGTGCGCCGGCATCTCGACCCAGCTCGACGGTGAGGGTGTCGTCGACCACGCGCCGGGCCACCCAGGTCATGAGAACGACGTGCCCCACGTTGGGGTCGGGGTTGCGCACCAAGATGGCGGAGTCGTCGGTGCCTCCGCCGAGGAGGCGGTACTCGGCTTCCCAGATGAGGTGGGTGAGGTCTTCGTCGGCGGCCCCACCCCAGCCGACGAGGTCGGCGACCGATGTGGCCACCTGTTCGGTGGTGAGAACCCGCTGGGAGTCGGAGCGGTAGGCGTCGGAGTGCACGATGCTGCGCACCATGGCCCGCACGGTGAGGCCGTCGGCGGCGAAGTCGGCGTGGACGCGGTCGAGCAGGCGGTCGTCGACCAGCTCGGCGGACACGAGTCCGCCCGCGAAGTTCTCGACCGCGCATCGGGTGAAGCGGGGGTCGGCTGCGAGGTAGGCCCCGAGGTCGGTGAGGTCTTTGCCCGGGCGACCGTAGTAGGCGGGCTCGGCCCAGCCCCGGTACCACTCGGCGGTCCAGTCGCTGTAGAGCGCGAGCTGGTGGGTGGGTTCGTTGGCGCTGCGCTCGACGAAGCCGCCGAAGTACGACGCGAGGGGGTCGAGCACCGCGTGACAGGTGCCGCAGGCGGGTTCGGTCTGGACGGCGCGTTCGAGCTCGGCCAGGGCCTCGGGCGACAGCTGGAATTGGAAGGTGACCTCGCGCGCCAGGAAGTCGGCGCACAGGAAGATGCGGGAGAATTCGTTGGCCCGGCGACGGTTGAAGTTGGTGCGGTCGCCGTCGTAGGCGAGCCAGAGGGTGGTGCTGGACAGGATGCCCGCCATCGGCCGGTCGTCCCAGGCCGGTGCGAGGGTCCAGGTGTCGCCCGTGCCGGTGCCGGGAACGCTGAAGAGCTCGGCCACGCGGTCGTTGTGGGGGACCTGCGTGGCGGTGACGAGGTCGGTCCAGGGGCGGTCGTTGGCGGCGATGTGCTCGACCATGGCCAGGGGTGCGAAGCCCGCGGCCCGGCCGGTCTCGGTGGTCATCTCGGGGAAGAACCGAAATGGCGAGTTGTCGAACCACACGGCGGTGTGGAGGACGTCGTTGAACACCCAGGCCATGCGGTGTCCGAAGCGGGGGTCGTCGACGAAGGAGTCCACGAGGAGCGCCGCTGCGGTGTCGTCGGTGGCCTGCGCGAGCTCTTCGAGGGAGGGTCGGATGCCCCGGAGGTCGAGAGACGCGCGGGTGACCCAGGCTTCGGGCGAGAGCAAGGCGCCCGCGGGGGTGTCGGAGGGGGTGTCGGGTGCGAGCAGCCCGGTGTCGCGCGCTTCGGACGCTGCATCTGCCGTGTCTGCTGCAGCCCCTTCTCCGGAGGTGGGCTTCTGGAGCGGGCCGAGGGGGTCTGCTCCGCAACCGGCGACCAGGACGAACAGCAGTGGCAGGCGAAGGGTCATGGGACCACCACTCTACCGTGGGGCGGGGCCTCTTCGGGGAACCCTGGCGCAGAGGGGCGGTGGTGCTGCGCGTTGCCAAAGCGGTGGTCGATGGGAATGGCCGCCCAGCCTCCACACCAGACCGTGGGCTCGAAGACATCCACCACCGGGTGGGTGTGGGGCACGGCGAGCCACCTGTACCCGTCGGAGTGGAGCACCTCGAGGATGTGCTGGAGCGGCACGCCCACCGTGCGGCCCCGGGTGGCGGCGTCGAACCGCTCCCGCAGCCGAACCAGGCGAACGCGGTTGGAGGAGGCCGCCCAGCCACTGAGGCCGTGGTGGCTGCCCGGCTGGGTGTGGAGGATCTGGAGGAACATCCCAGCCGACGCCGAAATGCCCGGTAGCTCGGGGGTCTCGGCGGTGAAGACCGGGCCGTCTGCCAGCCCTTCGAAGCACTCGAGCGGACGGGTGGAGAGCGTGGGGACATCCGTGGCCGGTCCGCCCCATGTGACGCCCTCCAGGCCCACCAGCGCCACCACAACGAGCCACGCTGTCGTCCGCCACCGTGGACGCTGCTTCAGGTGCCGGGAGTGGCGACGCAAGCCGATGGCCGCCGCGACGGACAGGGCGAGCACCGCGAACACCAGGAAGCGCTCGGGCTGGGTGACCGGTGCGATGATCCACGACAGCAGCTGGTTGAGCCCCAGGAACAGGCCGGGCGGGCCGGGATTGCCCCACGGCGCAGACCCCATCGCCAGCAGGCAGGCCACTCCACCGCCCAGCAGCCAGGGCCAGGAACGGCGCCCCAACGCCCCGACCGCCAGCACCAGGAGGGACCAGCCCAGGAAGTGGTGGGCATTGGCATCCGACACCTCGACCGGCGTGGCGGCCAGGCGGGGCAGGGGCAGCGGCCACACGAGGGAACCGAGCCCGATGGTCTGGAGGTCGTACATCTGCCACTCGTACGCGCCCCACTGCAGGCGGTTGTAGGGCAGCAGCGTGCCACCGGGCTTGCCATCGACCACCACCAGCCGCCACGCGACCAGCGCTGCACCCACCACAGCCGACAGGGCCACCGAGACCACCGCCCCCGGTCGCCGAAGACGCCGAAGCGCCAGCACCATGGCCCCCACCCCACCCGGCACGAGGGTGTAGGGATTCTCGATGAACGACACAGCGAAGAGGGCGCCCACCAGGGCACTCCAGCCCGCCTGCACCCGCCGGGACGGGGCTGGGTTGGGGTCGGACCACCGCAGACCCGCCCAGATCCCCAGACACAGCCAGCCCACCGACACCGCCTCGGGGTTGCCGAGCGCCACCTGGGACAGGACCGGCCGCGACACCAGGAAGAACAGGGGGGCCACCACCGCGGCACGGGCACTGCGTGTGAGCTGGTGGGTGAGCAGGCCCAGGCCCACCATCCCGAACAGGACGCTGCCCACACACAGCAGCGAATAGGCCAGCGGGGCCCCCACCACCGATGCCACCCGCCAGCTCATGGCCATGCCCAGAGGTGGCAGGATGGCGCCCGAGTTGCCCACCGGGAACTCCACCCAGGCCACCGTGGGGTCTTGCCCCAGCCACCACACAATCCACAGGCTGTGGATGGCATCGATGCTCTGGCCCCAGACCATGTGGAGGGGGTCGGACAGCACCGCACGCATCGACCACCCGAGCAGTCCGAGCCCCGTGATGCAGGCGGCCCAGACCACCGGATCGCGCCGTGCTGGCACCTTCACGGGTGGTCCTTTTCGGTGAGCAGGGGCTCCAGCTCGGCGGCCAGCAGGGTGGCGTAGCGGTCGGCGCCGGTGGGCGACAGGTGCAGGAAGAGCTCGAACAGCTCCTGCGGACCGGTGTGGTCGACAAACGCATCGCGCACATCGACAAACGGGACGTCGGTGGCCCGGGCGACCGCTTCCATGCGCTCGACCAACACCTGCTGGCGGGCCACCCGGTCGTCGAGCTGGTCGACCACCCGCTGGGCGGTGTGCCCCGAGCCACGCCGGGCCAGCGCGCTGCTGCGGAGGTCGATTCGGCTGGGCTCCAAGATGGGCTGAGCCACGAAAACCACCCGTGTGTCGAACTTCTTGGAGACCGACACCAGCTGCTCGAGCGTGCGGGCGTAGGTGTCGATGCGGGCGGTCCAGTCCGCGCCCGATGCAGTCTGGTGGGCCATCCACTGGTGGGCGGCCGCGGTGTAGAACAGGCTTCGGCCCCACAGAGCGCGCCGGTGCCACGGCGCCATGAGCGGCCGGAGGTCGACCGTCACGTGGCCCGCAGGGACATCGTTGAAGGCGGTGGTGACGAGCAGGAGGTCGATGTTGTGGGGCAGCACCAGGTTCTCGGTGATCCAGAGCACCTCGGAGCTGGACGCGCCCACCGCTCCGGCGTTGAAGACGACCGGCCCATCGGGGACCGCGCCGAGCCGGGCCTCCAGCCGCTCAGGCCAGCTCTGGCCTTCACCACATTCCGGCGAGAACGTGCTCGAGCCGCCTACTGCCGCCACCCGCAGCCGCCCCGGTGTGGGGGTGGACAGGGCCTGCCCTCGAAAGCCCGGCTCGTGGATGGTGAGCTGGGTGACCGCGTGCCCTTCGACCGCGAAGGCGTACGGACCCGGCGGAGGCAGGATGACCGGAAGGTCGCCCGACGCCCCCGTGGCCACATGCGCCCCCTGCCGCTGCCCGAGCGTGGTGTGGGTGCGGGGATAGGCCAGCCAGTCGAGGTTGCCCATCTGCAGGGCGTAGCCGCACCGCCACACGCCTTCGAGGGCCACGGGCACCAGGAGGGCCACCCCGAGGAACGCCACCAAGGCGCGGCGAATTTGAGAAGATTCTGACAACACAACCAAGCCACTATCGCAGATGTGGCGCCCCCCCTCCCGAATGGCGCCACACGGCACATCCCGTCTCAAGTGTCGCCCCATCCCCCCGAGCGCCGATGACCACCCGCACCCCACTCTGGAAGAAAGCTCTGCTGTCCGCCGTCAGCCTGGGGGTCACGGTGGGGCTGCTGGAGGGCGGCGCGCGCGCGTGGGACTACGCCCAGTACGGCACGGTCCGTGTGGAAGGGCAGCCCGTGGGCCTCTACATCCGCGACGGCAACCCCGAGCCCCGCCTGCAGCCAAACGCCCACCTGAACGGCCTCGCCTACAGCATCTCGGTCAACTCACGCGGGCAGCGTGACCCCGAGCGCGCCGTCCCCAAGCCGCGGGGCACCGTCCGGGTGTGGTGTGTGGGTGGATCCACCACCTTCGACATCTATGCATCCGACAACCACCACACGTGGCCTGCCGTCGCAGAGAAGCGTCTCTCCGAGCTGCTCCCGGGAGGGCACGTGGAGCTCATCAACGGAGGGGTGCCGGGCGACATCCTCGAGGGCAGCGGCAAGAAGCTGGCCGCCCACGGACGCACCCTCGGGGTGGACTACGTGCTCATCTACCACGGCGCCAACGACATCCGCGCCGTCAGCGGCGGCCACTTCGCCGTGCACGCGGGCCCACGGCTGCCATTTCGAAGCCTCGACCTCCTCCGCGACTGGGCCGTGGCCCGCGGCATGGGCACGGGTTCCCTCCCCGACCGCGCGCCCACCCGAGACGACCGGCGTCGGCTGGAAAACCGCCTCCGCTTCCTCGAGCGCCAGGTGCACGCCCTGAACGCCACCCCCATCTACGCCACCCACGCCGCTCGCATGTCGCCCGACAGCTCCGGCGCCGACCTCCGCATGCAGGCCGGCGAGCTCCCTGCCCAGCTCCAGATGTCTCCAGCGTCTGCGCGTCAGTGGTACGACCTCTGGAACGAGCTCATGACCACCCGCGCACGGTCGGTCTCCAGCCCTCTGGTCGACGTCCGCGCCGCCGTCGGCTCCGACCGCGCCTTGTGGGGCGACGCCACCCACTTCTCGGACGCCGGCGCCGAGGTGGCCGGTGCCGCCGTCGCCGAAGCGCTCGCTCCATACCTGTCTTCACCACACTGACCGTCGGCAGGTGCACCCCACCGTCCCGCCGCCCGGCGCTGCGTTAGCCAGACCGTCCACCCCGGAGGCCCGTGTGTCGGCACCCCCCACGTCCACCCGCTCCGTCGACGTGCTCGTCATCGGCGGGGGACCGGCTGGCGCCTCGGCTGCAGCACTGCTCGCAAAAGAGGGCCGTGACGTCGTCCTCGCTGAGCGCACCCACTTTCCGCGGCCCCATGTGGGCGAGTCGCTCCAGCCCGCGTCTCTCAAGCTGCTGGACCGACACTTCGGCATCGGCCCGGCGCTGGCCGGGGCAGGCTTCGCCCGGAAGTACGGCGCGGTCTATGTGTGGGGCGAGTCGCGAGAGCCGTGGTCGGTGCTGTTCGACGACCGCCTCGAGACCGACGTCCACACCCTGTCCGAGGCCGAGCTCCTGGCCGGCGACTACGAACATGCCTGGCAGGTGGACCGCGCCACCTTCGACACCATCCTGCTCGGGATGGCCCGCGACCAGGGCGTGGAGGTGCACGAAGACACCGTGGTGCAGAACATCGTGACGGAAGACGACCGGGTGGTGTCTGCCGACCTCAGCGGTCCCTCGGGCACCGAGCGCGTTCTCCCGCGGGTGGTGGTCGACGCCTCCGGCCAGCGCTGCGTGCTGGGTCGGCGCCTCGGACAGCACGAGACGGTGCCCGACCTCCGGTCCACGGCCACCTACGGCTACTGGGACGGTGCCGGTGGGCTGCCCGGTCCCCTCTCTCGCCACGTGCAGTACGTGGTCACCATCCCCGAAGGCTGGGCCTGGTTCATCCCGGTCTCCAGCACCCGCACCAGCATCGGCATTGTGCATCGGCGCCCCCGAAAGATGGACCGCGCAGAGTGGGAACAGGCGATTCGACAGGCCGGACTCCCCATTGAAGGCGCCACCTTCGATGCAGAGACGGGACTCCGGTTCGCCCGCGACTGGTCGTTCTCCCATCGGCGGATGGCCGGCGCGAATTGGATGTTGGTGGGCGACGCCGCGTGCTTTGTCGACCCTGTGCTGTCCGGCGGCGTCGACTTTGCCATCCGCGGCGCAGCCAATGCGGCGGTGGCCATCCTCTCTGCAGGAGACGGTCCCCTCGGAGCATCGGCCCAACGCTACAGCAAGGCGCTGCTACGCGAGTACCGAACCTACCTGGAGCTGGCCCGCTACTGGTACGGCAACAACCGTAGCGTGGACGGCTTCTTCTGGCAGGCGCACCAAGCCATCGACGCCCTGTCGGGCACCACGCCGCTGCGGGCGTTCGTGTACCTCACCACCGGGCACTACGCGGCCGACCGCCACTTCAAGGTGTTCTCGGAGTACCAGGAACAGCGCATCTTCGAGGCGCTCGGGGTGTCGCAGGAGAGCGCGAAGAAGGTGCTGGCACGCCGGAAGAAGCGGTAGGCCGCGCCTACACCGGGGCGGTGCGGCTCGATGCCTTGAGGAGCTCGAGCTTGACGAGCGACAGGGCGCCCTGGGCGAGGCGCTTGAACTCGGAGCCGGTGGACAGGCCGAGGACCTGGCGGGCGATGAACTTGGGCCGCGCGTAGAACTTGCGGTGGGCAATCTTGAGCAGCTCGAGGATCTCGGCGCGGTCGAGGTGTTCTTCCCAGCACACGGGCACTTCGACCCCGCACAAGGGGTCTTTCATCATGCGGTCCCAGCAGTCGGCTTCGTAGAGGCCCTTCTTGGCGCCTTCGGCGAAGGATTCGGTGCCGGGGTAGGGCGAGAAGACGGCGAACACGGCGAAGTCGGCGTCGAGCTTGATCATTTCGTCGACGTTGTGGACGGCTTCGTCGAGGGTGCGTTCGTGGGGGCCGGCGAGCATGATGTAGGCGACGGAGCGCACGCCTTCTTCGCGGCACCAGCGGAAGACGCGGTGGACGTCGTCGGTGTCGCAGTGCTTGCCGAGCATGTCGAGGCCTTCGTTGTTGGCGGACTCGACGCCGAAGTGAATCTTGGTGCAGCCGGTCTCGGCACAGCGACGGAGCTGCTCGCGGGTGGTGCCGGCGATGGTGGTCTTGTAGCCCCAGTTGAACTTCAGGCCGCGGCGCTCGATGGCGTCGCAGAACTTGAGCACCCACTGGCTGTTGGGGGTGAAGAGGTCGTCGATGAAGTGGGTTTCCGTGATGCCCAGGGAGACGCAGTGCTCCATTTCATCGAGGATGTCGTCGATCTCGCGGATGCGGTACTGCTTCTTGTAGGTGAGGCAGAACGGGCAGCTGTGGGGGCAGCCGCGGCTGGTGATGGCGGTGGTGACCATGGGCTGCTTGGTGCCGGGTAGGTAGTAGTCCTTGTACCGGGAGCGCGAGCGGTCGGGCCAGGGGTAGGCGGTGAGGTCTTTGGTGCTGGCGCGTTCGGTGTTCTTGATGACGGTGCCGTCGGTGTCTTTCCACCACAGGCCTGCGATGCCCGACCAGTCCTTGCCGGCGTCGTAGCGCTTGGACATCTCGAGGAAGGCATCTTCGCCGTCGCCGGTGACCATGGCGTCGATGCCATCGAGCTGGATGGCGTAGTCGGGGAACATGGCGCAGTGCGGACCGCCGAGGACCACCTTGGCATTCGGGTTGATCTTCCGAATGAGGTTGATGGTCATCTGGACGTCGGGGAGGGAGTGCGTGTACGCGCTGACGCCGACGAGGTCGAGGGGGTAGCGGCGCAGCATCTGCTCGAAGTCGGGGTAGTCGAGGTCGTCGACGACGGGGTCGCAGATCTCGGCCTTGTAGCCGGAGCGCTTCTCGACGGCGGCCTGGATGTACATCAGCCCGAGGGGGGGGAAGCAGTAGACGCCGTGGGCGTGGGCCTTGGGGATGCCGGCCCAGACGCGGAGCTTCTCGGGCGGGTTGACGAGGGTGATGTCCATCCGGTCTCCTCAGGTCAGGGTGGACCTGGCGAGGGGGGCGATGCGATGACGCGCGCAGGGGTGCATCGTGGAGTGTCCCACACAGGCCTTGGCGTGGGCAACGGGCTTGTGTGCAGGGGCGGGGTCAGTCGGCGGCGGGGCCCTTGTAGCGCTTGCTCGGGAACACGATGCCCCACGGCACGAAGAGGGGTACCTGCTTGCGGTAGTCGTCGTAGTCGGGGCCGAAGACGTCGACCAGCTGGGGCTCTTGCCGGATGACCTTCTCGGCGAGTGAGCCGGCGAGCAGGAGCGGCACGAGCACGAACACGAAGGTGGCGGAGTTCATGGCGATGCCGACGGCCCAGACGCCGAAGAGCTTGCCCCACACGGAGGGGTTGCGGCAGTAGGCGTAGATGCCCCGCACCACGAGCTTCTGGGTGCGGCCGGCGGTGGGGCTGGGGCTGCCTTCGCCCATGCGGGTGAGCTGTTCGTAGGTCCACAACCACCACGCGGCGCCGGTGACGAAAAAGACGGCGGCGACGATGTAGTTGGTGGGGGTGGGCAGGAAGCCGTCGCCCAGTCCCACCCAGCCATCGATGGTGGCGGCCACCAACCAGATGAGGAAGGTGATGGGGAAGAGCATCGGAATGTAGATCTTGGTGACCATCCCGAGGATGGCGGGGCTCAGGAAGGCCCGGACGATCCGCATGGGCAGGGCAGCTTGCGCCACGTCGCGCTCCAGGAGGGGTGTGCTGGGCGCAATGATAGCCGGATGGGAAGGGGGGGGCGCAGACCTACCGGAAGTTCACGGCCCGGACTTCCATGTAGCAGGTGGGTGTGCCGCGGACGGTGACGTGCTCCCAGGTGGCCATGACCTCGAAGCCGGTCCAGGTGTACTTGTTGGCGTTCTTGGGGTACCCGGGGCCGAACAGTTCGTCGAACTTGGTCTTGGCGGTGTCGCAGGTGGGGCGGTCGGTGGGCTGGTAGAGCTTGTACATCTGCAGCTCGTTGGTCTTGCCGAAGTACAGCGTGACCTTCTCGAAGGCGACCTCGCCTACCTTCACCTTCACGCGCGCCTTGCGGTAGGCGGCGAGCTTGACGCCGTCGCCGACGTATTCGTAGCTGTCGGGCTTGCCGACGTTGACCACCTTGCGCAGGTGCTGGCCGATGGTGAACTTCTCGAAGCCCTTGAGGTCGTCGATCAGCTTGGCGGTCTCGATGCGGGCGTCTTTGTCGGGGATGGGGGGACCGGCGGGGGTGTCGCCTCCGCAGGCGGACAAGACGAGTGCGATGGTGGTGGCTGCGCGCGTGAACATCGGCCGAGACATCGGCTGGAGGGGCACCTGCTGAACGTGCATTGGGACTAGATCTCGCGCGGCTGACGGGAATTGGGGTCTGTGGGGCCTGAACCCGCTAGGACAGCGCCACGATGTGGAGCGTGGATGTCGACCCCCAGTGTACGTCGGGTGTGTGTGTACAAGGCGAGCGGGCCGGCGGATGCCTACCTGGTGCGCGACCACCTGGTGGCCCACGGGCTGCCGGTGGAGGTGCGTGGGCAGCACCTCGGCGGGCTGGGTGGGGCGCTGCCGCTGAGCGAGACCTGGCCGTCGTTGTGGGTGGTGGACCGCCATGAGAGCCGGGCGCGCGCGCTGATTTCTGACTGGGATGCGGCCACGATGCCGGATGGGCCGTCGTGGACATGTGTGTGTGGTGCCGAGGTGGATGGGCACTTTGGCGAGTGTTGGAGTTGTGGGGGTGGGCGGCCGTTGGGGTGAGGGCCCCTCCGTCCGCTTCGCGGCCCTGCTGCGCAATGACTACCGCGGCGCCTCCGATGCGCTTCGCGCTCGGCGCCTTGCTCCCCCTG